>UMDR01029395.1_pt1 | contig 25306 bp, 16 predicted proteins | sample 1964541 | NCBI WGS metagenome assembly UMDR01 (sample SAMEA4835999, study PRJEB28245) | human gut metagenome | biome: gut microbiome; material: fecal sample | place: Denmark | collected 2008 | reverse complement strand
TCATTTCCCACCGGGGCAAATGCTTTTTCCAATTTTGCAATGTCCAGTTTCACTTTTTCTTTCTCATGGATGTTCTGCCTTTGATCCAGTGCATATCCCCAGATGTCTCCCTCTCGTTTCAGGCAGGTTATCACAGTCTGTCCCTCATCCAAAAGAATACAGTCTGACTTTTTGATCCGTATGACACTGGAAAGATTTTCTCCTAACCTGCCACGGGGAATACGAAACAGATAAGCATCCTTTTCTTCACGCAAAAGAAGAGATTCCACATTGATACTGATCGGAAGATACTCTCTATCCTGTATCCGCTGCTGAAGCTCCTCAAGCTGCTCCTCATGCATCCTGCCTTCATATCCTTTGGCGGCAAGTTCATCCAGATATTCCAGTCCTCCGGGACTTACCATTCCCATATATTCGTCCAGATCGATCTCTTTCGCTTCTTCCCTGAATTTCTTTTTATAGTATTCAATGACCATACGCACGCTCTCCACCTGCTCCGGATTGTATGCGATCTGTGTATAGCCGTCTCCCAGATTTAAGTCCGGCAGCTCCGCAAAAGCTACTTTCATCTTTTTCAAACGGTCATAAAAAGGGAGCAGCTCTTTTTCCCCTTCCAAAGGAATATTCAAGATCGTATATCTTCCACCGGTCATTTTCTCCAGATCGGACAATTTCATGGTATTGTGTGTCCCCTCACTGGCATAATGAAGTTTCATCCGGTGCTGCAATGCTTTCACCTGTGCGATCTGCACCCCTTTTGCTGCTCCTTTCGTTGAAAAGCGGATAGCCTTTCCTAAACCGCCCAGCCCTCTTCCATACAATTCAATGATCTGCACTAAGGATTGTAATTCTTCACTCATCTGCGTTCCCTCCTGTTTTTCTTTGCCTTCTCCTGTGGTTCCTGTTCTTTCTCCATCATTTCATAAAATTCGATACACCGTCGTATCTCCATCACATCCTTTCGATTTCTCGCCATCTCAAGGACATCCTCTGCCGGCATTTTTGCCTCCACCGCTTTGCGAAGCTGCTCAATCTGTGCCGCCGACAAGCCGGTGTCCCTGATAACATACTCCATCACTTCTTCATAACCCTGTTTTGACTGATTGCCAACTAACTGATTGTGAGCCAAATACTCTGCGAGGATCATCTGCAGTCTCTCTGCCGGATTCTCCATTCTTTGAATTTCACCATTAGATTCCGGTTCTATCCCAAATAAAATACAGAGCATTTTTTCATGCTTTGCAAGCAAATCCGATGTGTCTGCTGTCAGATAACTGGCGATCTGTTTTTCCGTCAAGCCGTAGCTGACACCAAGAAATACTAAAGTCCATTCCCCATCTGTTGCTGAAATACCATGCTTTTTTATCAATGTCTTTATCAATGTCATTTGTTCTTCCGTCACCTTGTTTTATTCCTCCTTTGCTTCATCACTCGTATCAACTCTCTCTGTACCCTGCGTGCTTCTTTACGCTTTACATAAATACCGCATTTTCTGGTTTCATTCTTCATCTTTTGAAGCACTCCGACGCTCCGCTCATGCATATAAAGCGGGGTACCTGTCCGCCGGTACAATCGTCTTGCCTCCAGCACCTGACGCACCATTATTTTCTGGTACTCTGACATTTCACCATAGGGGATAAACTGATAGTTTCTGCTCATTGCCCAATCAAGGTTTTTATTTCTGCCTGTGGGCAGTTCTTCTTTTCGTGCCTGTCTTTGCGATGCGATACGCTTGTCGATATCCACCGGCATATACCCCTCACTTAATCGGTAGCTGCGGATTGCTTTTCCTCTCCCCGGCGGTGTAAGGGCAAGGTAAACACCATGCTCTCTTGAAACTCCTTCCCACAACTGGTAATAGTGATCCTGCACCATTCTTCTCTTAAAATCTGCATAGGATCTGCTTTCGAGGATGCACTGGTCAATGTCCCGTTCCACCTGCTCTTTTCCGGTCCGTTTGCCATCCTTTTTCTCATAATCTGTTGAATAATCCAATGCCGGATCCTTTTCCTTTAATGATCCGGTATGATATTTTTCTGCCAGCCGTTTTGTCAGTGGTCGTATCACTTTCTCCCAGTCTCCTTTTTGATAACGGTACTTTCCACCACTTCTGCTGACAGAATTAAAGACCAAGTGCATGTGCATATGGTCTCTGTCTTTATGAACCGAACAGGCATAGTCATACGCCCTGGCAAGATATTCTTCTGTCCATTCCTTTACAAACTCCATAGCCTGCTCCGCCGGTATCGTTTCATCCTTTGAAAACGAAAACTTAAAATGATAGCCTTCTCTGGTGCCGTGCGTGGGGCATAGCTGCTTTGTCAAAAAGAAGGTGTCTAAAATCTGCTCCGGTGTCACCCCGGCATTGCTGAAGTACAGGCCATCCGTCTTTCTTTCATTGAAGATATACGGAATGGACTTTCTTAAATGTTCCTTCGTCTTGATGGCATCCATCTTGATGATCAGCGACATCATGCTCCCTCCGTTTCTTGTGTTTCCTTATGCCCCTTTCATAAGCCGGATGGTGCTTTTCATCATTCCATAAACTTCATCCAGCTTTTCTAACAGATCAGCTCTCGGTTCTACATAATTGTGTTCGTTATACTTTTTTGCAATCTGATTGATATTGACACCAATCTTGTTGATCTCATAGATCATCCGCACGATGGAGGATTCAAACTCATCCCTCGTCACATCCGGCGGGCACTTTGCCACACTCCGAATATATTCGCTCATGGTTTTATGATGCAGACTTGCCTGCTTATTCAGTGCTGCTTTTTCCTCCGGTGTCATTCGTACCCGGAGAATCTCTGTTTTCATGTCATTCAAACAATCACCTCTTTCTTCTGTTTGGACATAATGTCTAAACATACCATTTTTACTGCTTTTTTGATGTTCATTTTTGGCACATAAAATGTGCTTTTTATCTCTTCATTCGAGCCTTGCAAGATACGCATGATGTGGACACATCCATGCACATATCTTGTAAGGGACTCCGTTCCCTTATACCCTTATATACGGTAATAGCATTATTTTTTATACTTTCGTCCGGAACTGACTTTTGACAACTTTTTCTTGTCCTTTTTTGTCTTATGTGATTTCTTTTTCGCTTTCTTCTTTTTATGAACCGCCTTCTTCTTTGCCAGCTTTTCCTTTTCTGCCTTTTGCTGCTGTTCCAGCTTAGCCTGTTCTTCCTGCAATTCCTTTTCCTTCATCTGATTGACTGCCGCTTCATCGTATGATGTTTCTGAAAGTGACATCTGACAGCTTTTCAGATTGTAGTTGCACTGATAGACACTGCCATCTGACAAAAGAACAAAACTGGTTACATCAAATGCTTTGGTTTGCTGATAGGTCAGTTTTTTGACGGATCTGCATTTCTTGTCCTGACAAATCTGAATCAACTGATTTTTCAAATCTTCATAAGCTGAGTCCGACATAAACCCTAAAAATGTATTAAGATTTGTGGTATCCACAGAAATTGCTTCTTGGGTTTCTTCCGGCAGCTCACGATCCGGTGCTATCTCTGTCACAGCTACAGATGCCCCCGATGCTGTTTCTGTAACGACCGCTGCACCGGTAGCCATATTGGTTTTATGAACCGTTTCCAATCCCGCACCGTGTCCTCCCATCATACTTTTTATGATAGCTGCCACAATAATCGCAACAAAAAGAAAAAATACCAACACTCCCATAACAGTCTTTCTTCCCTGTCCCCTGTCTCTTTGCTTCCAATAAAATCTTCGTATGTTTCTTAACATGACTTCCTCACTTTCTATCCTGTTTGGACATAATGTCCAAACGCTATTTTTTGTCCTATCCCTTTATCCGTCTGGACATTATGTCTAAACGCTGCTTTTTGTCCTATCTCTTTAACTGTCTGGACATTATGTCTAAACGCTACTTTTTGTCCCATTTCTTTAACCGTCTGAAATAAGTAAAATTCGTATAAACACCAAACATCGGTCCCTCTGTATTTCCAGTCAGGGAAGAACCACTGGAACTGGTACAGTGAAGCCAAACCACTCTGCCATCCTTCATTTTCCCACAATAGATTCCAACATGATTTGCTCCACCGGTTCCACCTGTCTTACTTTTCAGTCCAACATCTCCCGGCTGTAACTTATCAGCAGATATGTCCTGAAACTTTTTGGAACCGATAAAAGTTGCTGTCGTAGAACCATATGGCACACTGGTCACTCCTGCCTTATGAAATGCCCATGCGGAAAAAGCAGAGCAGTCCAAAAACTCCGGTTTATCCCGTCCATCCGACTGCCGTTTCTCCATGCTGTATTTCACCGTCCCGATCAAAGAAGCACCTTTTTCGATCACATTCCACGCCTCCGCCGGTGCAGTATTATTTTTCTTCAATTCTTCTAAAATCTTTTTAGCTGATTCATTGGATACACTTGTTTCTTCATTCATCACATAGTAACGAAGTACATGAGGTACATACTCGGTATCACCATAAGAACTGTACCCAAGTTCCGCACACATCTTCGCTGAAAAAATCCCGGCATTTTCTTTGGTGTAACAACCATAATTTTTTAATGCCCAGTCAATGTAACCATTTCCAAAGTTGTACCCCTGCAGGGCAAGGGAAATTCCTTTTATGTCATTCGGACTTTGACACTTCGCTTTTGTCAGGCAGTCCGACAATTCATGCGTTCCGCAGTCAATACTTTCTTCTGCGCTGTCAATCGGTGGATTCACATTGTAATAGGATTGTGCCGTCTGCATGACATCCGGTTCCGTTCCGCCGCTTTCCTGTTCGATCACGGCAAGACACAGATCTACATAATCATCAATTCCATATTTTTCACAGTATTCCGAGACAAGTTCACGATAACTTTCGGTCTTTTCAGATACCTGTGCCTTATAGGTTCCATCCTGCGATTCATTAGCAGCACCGCCGGAGCCAACCACTGCTCCGATTGCTCCCACGATAGCTGCCACAAGAATAATCAAAAAAAGCGCTATCCATACAGCCGGATTTGCCGCTACTGCCTGAACAACACTTTGTATCGTTTTTACTAGAAATTTGCCTACCTGTACTCCTGCTTTTGCTCCTGATTGAACAGCCTGTGCTGATTTCTCTGTTGACTTTCTTGCAGCCTTTCGTTTTTCCCTGCTTTGCATGTTTTTATGTACGAGTGTTTTCATGCCGCCCACTGCTGTATGTGAGCCTTTTCTGGTAGTTTCTTTAGAAAGCCTGATAGGTGCATCTTCTGTATGATCCGCATTTCTTTCTTCATAAGAATCATCTGCCACACTGCTTCCAAGCAGCATCAGATGCATGGACTGCACCATAAGCTCCCTTGTTTCGTGAATAGAAAAAAGGACACGCTCACTTTTGGATGAACTGCCCTTCTTCTGCTTTTTGCCTTTATTTAGTTTTTCAATGCCTTTTTTCTTGAACCGGCTCTTTTTCCGCCGTTTCATTTTTTCAGCCTTAGCCATTTCTCTGGATTTCTTTAACATTAGCTGTTTGGAACGATAATCCAGACTTTTGAACACACGCTTCGCCGGCTCACTTAATGATTCAATGACCTCTTTGTCAAGATGATCCATAATTTCTCCTTCTCATTTCTTTGTTAAATAATTTTTTCCATATAGACAAATAAGGCACACAAAGCTTATCTTTGTATGCCTTGAAAAATTCACTCGATAAATTAAATAACAACATAAACATCAAACGGGAACAAATCCATTTGTAAAGTAAAGATCATATTGCCATGGGAATGGTTAATATTTAACTCCATTTCATTGCTGTATCGTATACGAACAGGCATAAGTTTTTTTTCTATTACCAAACGCATCAATGCAACATCACGCAAATAAATACTTTTAACATAACGACCGATTTCACAAAAGTCTTCTAACGAAACCGTTTCCCTGGCATTTGGAACATCAAAGTCTTTCTTGAAATCTAAACAGTTATCGCATCTTCCTCCTTTTCCCATCTGTTCACATTCCTTCAAAATTCTTTTTTCCTCATTTTCAATTTCCGTATTGTCGTATTGATAAACAACTTGATTTATCGCCATCTCAACGATTTCTGCACATTTACCATCTTGAGTATACTTAGTCATTACTCTCATTTTCTTTTCTCCTTTCAAGTTCTTCTTTATAAATTCGCTCATAAATTTTAGCAATTCTCCAGATTGAGAAACTCCCATTTCCTTACAGGAACTAGCAAAATCATCTGCAATGTTCTGATTGACTTTGTATGACTTGCTTATGTATCCTGCTTTCTTGTTCCATCTGTCCTGAGCTCTCATTACTAGTGCCTCCTTTCATACGGTGTACCGTATATCTGTATTATATATACGGTGTACCGTATTGTCAAGTACTTTTTTCATTCAATACCATTTCATGGAAATTGGTATTAAATAACTGATAAAGACTACTGTCTTTTTCCATTGTATTATCAAACGGAACAATCTTATCGCCAAACCGGATAAGTCCCATTCCCGGCTCCGCTCCATTCACACAGGCAAGCTGCTCAGAAGAAATATCAAACAAATCTTCTACCGCTTCCTTGTCCATTGTTCCCTGATCCAGCAAAAGCATAAATTCGGAGTTGGAAACCATTGTTTTGGTAGAACGGTTTCTCTGTGCATCGATCAGGTTCTGGCTCATCCCGGTACAGATACCACCACGCTTACGGACCTCACGCCACATCTTCTCCAGTGCATGTAAACTGTATTCTTCTCCCCAAAGTTCGTGCATCTCATCCACATAAACCCATGTAGCAACTCCATCTGACTGGTTATACTTGATCTTAGCCGTGATACTTTCAATCATCACAAGCATTGCCATTGCTCGCATTCGTTTTCCCAGCTCTGAAAATCCGTACACGGTAAATCGGTTCTCATCGGATATGGACTGCTCTCTGGCAAAAATATCAAGCGTACCATCTGCAAATACTTCCAACTGGTCTACAATCTCCTGTGCTGCCTCATTCCCCTCGTAATGCTCAAGAATATAATCTCTCATCACTGGAATTGTCGGAGATTCCGGACGGTTTCGTGTCCGTCTTTTGTCTTTTCGCTTCTTAAAATATTCCTCATACATATGACTGACTGCCTTGTCAATAACAGCAATATGTCTGCTGGTAAGCGGCACTGGCTTCAATGCCTGTTCACAGATTGCATAGGCAAACTCTGCCTTTTCTGCCACAAAACGGTCAATGTCCGGCACAACATCTGGCACATGGAACGGATTGACATAAAAGACATTTTCTGCAGACTGTGTCAGATTGATATACTGACCGCCCCATGCTGCTGCAATGTCTTTATATTCTCCCATTGGATCTACCACGATAATGTCGTCCTTTGAAAAACATAACACCTGCCCCATCTCGGATTTCTCATTATAGGACTTTCCGGAACCCGGAACACCAAACACCATCCCGTTTCCATTCTTTAATAATTTACGGTTTCCTATGATCAGATTTTTGGATACCTTATTAAAGCCATAGCAGTATCCCAAATCATCATGGATTTCCTGCACATTAAACGGAATGAAAATGGAAAGTTCCTCAGAGGTGATCGTCCGCATCGTATCAACAAATCTTGCTCCCGTCGGCAATGATGTATTCAACGCATCAAGCTGTCGATAGGAATGTGGAACAATATCCATGTTGTGTGTTTTTCCAATGATACGCACCTTTTCTGTCCGCTCCTCCAGTTCTTCCATCGAACCAGCTTTTACCACAATGGTGATCCCCACATAAAGAAGCCGCTCATCAAACGAAGAAATACGGTCAAGCATCTCCTCGGTATCTCTTTGCTGTTTTCTTCTCTCGTAATTGATGTTAGTTGAATAATCTCCATTTTCGTTTTTCAACTCCTGCTCACGGTTAATGCTTCGCTCATTGGACATGTACTTTTTCATCACCATCTGATATGCCACATCATTGTCAAGCGGCTCCACATCCATTGAATAAATGATCGGAAAGTCCATGTTTGTCAGTTCATTTAAGAATTGATCCGTCAAACCGTTCGGATATTTTCTGATAAACATCACACAGGCACAGCTTCCACCCTCCATTTCCAAATATTCCGGATGCTCCCGCAAAGAAGTATTGATAATGTCATTTCTCCAGTCCCGTTTCAGATGCAGATATTCGTTCCAGTTAAAAGAAAAAGATGCCTCGTCACCCATGCGATAATAACTATGTAATGCTCGCAAGCGTTCCGTGGCATCTAATGGTATCAGGCAGCTCCCCAATCGGTGAAATAACTGCTGTATGGAAAACTCTATGGTATTAAAATAATTTCTGGCACTTTCATAATCCGGCTTTCTGCAACTGACAATGAAATACTTGGATTGTAAAAGTCCTCCCCGCCCTTCCTGCAATCGCTTTTCAATCAGCTTGTGGTATTCTTTCGCCAAAGGCTCCATTTCCTTGCTGACTGCCTTCTGCAAAATTTCTTCCCGCAGCCTTCCATTGTCGGCATAATGATTGGATACAATGACCTTGTAGCTGACATTCATTGACCGAAGCAGCGTTTCAAACCGCTTTCCTGTTTCTTCTTTTTCTTCCTCATCCTGCGTTGAAAAGTTAATATCCTCAAACAGATACATCCTGTCAAACTGATGAATCTTCTTTTTCCCTCCGTCTTTGTTTGTCGGACTCTCCAACTCAAAGATACCATTTTCCGAAATTCGATAGATTGGTATCGTATCCTGGATACACAATGGCACCTTATAAATGCGTTCTGTCTGTGGAGTCAGCGAGTCCTTTCTGAATAATTTTAGCATTTGTTTTAACCTCCTGTTCTTGTTTTAAGTATGAAAAAAAGAACTACCGAAGTAATTCCTTTTTAACTATCTTGATTTATCTTTCCAATTTGTGTCACCACTGGTGACACAAATTACTTTTTCCGATATATTCCTTTTCAATTCTATAAGCCATATGTTGTAATTTTTATAGCTTGTAAAATCGTTTTTACTTAAGATCGACCAATTCGATTACATTCTTTATTATCCCCCCCGCCCACATTATAATGAAAGCACATTATTATTAAATTTGTTTTACATACTCCTGTCCCCCTCTCTTCACCTCTTCTATCTCCTCCCTTGCCGTAATCATGGCAAGAGCAACATCCTGGTTTCCAAACTTCTCCTGATAACAAATGCACCTTGCTAATCCTTTGGTTTTCTGCATATCTTTCAACTGCACAGCATATTCCTTAATCAAACTTCGTTCTTCCTCATTATATATCTCCTGCTCTGGATCAAATTCACGAAGGATTAGTTCTGCTGACACATTCTCCGGCACTTTGCCGACCACCTCTACATCATGGAGATTTTCAACCGACTCACAAATCTTTTGAATAGCTGCTTCTTCCGCATTGATTTCGGGATAATACCGTATCATATCCAAATCCATCGTCTTGCCGGACACCAGATCCACTTGAGTGTCGTCCCTTTCTGATTGTCCCGGTGTATGTAGCAAAATACCAATGCTTGGAATGCCATTAAGAGTTCCTTCTCTGTACTCATTCCAAAGAGCAATTGCCTCATTGATGTTTTCTATATCATCCCGGTATCTTCCCATGGAATGAAACTCACCGCACTCAGCAACCGTATAGGTAATCTTGGGCGGAACGTACCGGCTACGCTCTACTGCTTCTTCAAATTCATCTAAGTTGACCGGAACTAGTGGTGAGTCCTTTCTAACACTTCCTTTTACAATGTTACCATCCGGATATTCTCGCAAATCTGCTACGATTTCATCCAGTGCCTCATAGATGGATATGTCCGAATCATCATATACGCCACCGTCAATCTCTTTCATATCCAATCCATAAATGGTATAGTCATACCCTTCCGTTGCATTCTGGATATAGATATACCGGTTTCCAATAGAAAACACCATCTCACTTTCCATGTAAATTGTGGCTTGCTGCAAAAACTCTGCGATATTTCCGGACTTGTCCGCTTGAATCGGATTGATATCCACCTTATGATTTCCTAGGAGAAATTCATCCTCATGGAACAGATTAAATAAATCATCTTCCCGAATGTCTCCCTTGTATTCAACTACGATGTCGATATCCGAAGTCGTTTTTTCTGTTCCCCGGCATCGGCTTCCATAAACCATAACTTCACCAATCTGTATCAATAAATCCTGTCGTCTTATCGTATCCATCAGATAATCCCGAACCGCATCTTCCACTTCTGTTGCATTCATCCCTTCTACCGGACGAAAATACGTTTCTGTTTTCTCACGGAAACCGGCAATCATTTTCTTCTGTTGTTCCGTCCGTTCAAACCTTTCCACAAAGAAGTCTTTCAATTCAGAAAAGCCAAAGGAATCCACATAGAATGCTTTTTTCTCACTCTCGGATTCCAAAACGATCACATCGCTTACCGATAGCGAGTGCCCGGTAAAATCCTTCGGACGGTGGATATTAAACCGTTCATATATGGTGTCCAGGGTTTCTCCCGGCTTCAATTCTTCCTTATACATCGACTCATAATCTTCTGCCTTTACCTGCAAGCCACCCGCCTGCACATGACTCATTTTGAAAAAGCGATAGGCTTCGCCATTGCTCCCCTCCCTGATCTGCAGAATCTCATAAGTAGTCGGAGGCATCCCATGATAAGATGCCTCCTCTCTCACACTGTCTGCCACCTGAGAAAGGGAACGTGCATAACGCTTTGAATCAAATAATTCTGGTACATTTTCCCGCATACTAAACAATTCTCCTGTTCTTCCTGCCACTATGATATGGTCATAAAAATCAATGTCCAGCAATATGCCGGCGTACATCATTTTCTCCGTTATATTGCGGTCTGACATGCTCATCTTAAGATCCGACGAAGGATGGTTATGCAGCATGATCATTGCTGCCGCATTTGATAAAATAGCAGATTTATATAACTCTCTTCCTGTCACAAAAGAAGTATTGACACTTCCGATACTGACTACACTGAAATTGATGGGACGTCCTTTTCCATCCAGATTGACAACACAAACTTCCTCCCGGTCAAGTTCTGCTAATACCGGTGCCAAAACAGAAACGGCTTTCTCCGGCGTATCAATAACTTCCCTGCTGAACACACTCTCTTTGTCGGTCAGTTTTAACCGAACGTCCACCTGCTTTAATTCATGACTCATCCGAAACCACCTCCATTGTTATCACCAGCATGGTATCTTCATCCCTTTCTTCAATCAGTTGTTTGAGTTCTTCTAACGAATCAATTTCTATCCTTTTTCTCTCACTCATATGACACCCTCCTGACTAATGACTTCTGCCACTATGCTTGATTGGTTCGTGACTTTGTTCCGGCTGCTTTGTGGCATCGATACTCTTTTCTTCAAACGCAGGCTGCCGGTTCTGTTCCATTGTCTGCTCCTGTTTCATCTCTTTTGCCGGAGCGCAAAGACTAAGTTTATGTTCTTTCGCATCGTATTGATAAACATGATCCGATAAAATTTCATCTTGCATTACGCATCCTTCATTCACCGTATTTACCATATCCGTAAGTTCTTCCGGATCCATGCCGGCACTTTGAGGTACGATCAGCACTTCATGTACGGATGACGGAAGAACATAATAATCTCCACCTACCCTGTCTGCCACCATCTGCTGTATGCTCTCACTCATGATGCCAACTGCTCCATTCATTTTATATTGATTTGTCAAACAATATACATTCGGTCCTCCTGTCGGAATCATATCTTTTACATACTCTTTTGCTTCTTCCTGAGAAACCCCTTCATTCCTTCCAAAATCTTCTGTCATAACATCAACTATCATTTCACCAAGTGGTAAAAATACCGGTGGCGATAACCGCTCCATATTTTCCATTGCCTGGGTATGTAATTTTTCTTTTGTCACCCCATAAACTTCCATTAATTCATTTGTAATCATCAACGAGCCTATTGAATCTCTATTTCCTGACACTTTCACATGATAAGTGATTGCCAGATCCTCTCTCTGCATATAAGGAACATTCTGCAAACGGGTCGTATTCTTTTCGAGATTCACAAGTCTTGGAAAGATTTCTTCCTTTACTACCTCATAATTCTTTATATCCTCAATCTGAACCTGAAAAGTTCTGTTTTCAATCGGCTCCATATTTTCAATATAAGTATCTGCAATACCGGATACGAGTTCATCCAGATTTCTTCCCTTCTGATACTGCTCGTACAATGGATTCAGATAAATATTAGGTGAAAGATTGCTGTCCGGATTACGAATACTCAATCCATCTAACACAACATCGTTGTTTTTCACCACTTGCTGAATACTAATCTCTGCCTTTTCAAACCGTTCCGGCAGATAATCTGTTACATTCTCTTTGATATACTCCATAAATTCGTTATAACTCTTCATTTCGTTTTACCTCTTTTCTTTCTGTCTGGACATGATGTCCAAACGCTGCTTTAATGTACCTGTGCCAAGTGTGATGTTCTTGTTTCTGTTGGTTCTCGTGACTGTGCATGGTAAATATGCCTTTCCTCACCTACCGCACAAAGTCCTCTCAGTATTCTCATATGGTCAAACGGTTTCATCCGGTTTGTTCCGGAATCATACTCATACGCAGCATGAGATTTCATTGCCGGCGAAGATAACACCGAATCTCCCAACTGGCTTAAAATGGAACGCAGATAAATCACACTGTCCTGTTCTACTTTTGGTGCGATCAGGTATTCTGTATCCGATACCGGTATGGCATAAAAATCACCATCCATATATTCTGACATCTGCTTTTGCATTTCCTCACTGTCAAAGCTCTCTGCATTCTGCTCCGAAGAAAAGCAGACTACTTCGCTTTCTTCTTCCGGTAGGGCGTCTAACAGCACTTCTCTCGCCCGTTCCTCTGTCATTTCATACTCTTCCATAAATTCCGGCAAAAGATGTTCTAACAGCCATTCGCCCAAAGGAGTAACCGTCGGTTCATTTTCAAGTACCGGTGTCTCACCTTTTTCATCCATGTTTAACAAGGCATCCAGTTCCGCTAACCGTTCCATCTTCTCCTTCAGTTCTTCCTCCGCAGCAAACGGCTTTTGCACCTCTATCTTTGCTGTTTCCAACTGGTGTGTGACATTGTTAAGTTTTGTCTCTGCTTCTGAAAGTTCCCCAGCCATGCCATCTAAAACATTGTGAAGTCTTGTGATATTTCCAAACGCATCCGAACCAAGTTCAAAGTTGTGGCTTAGTTCTCCTTTCAAACTCATCACAAACTTGCGGTTAAAGGAATCAAAAGTGACTTTCATTCTCATGCCGGCATACTCACCGATCTCTACCATCTGCTGCAGGGAATCCATCTCCTGGCACATGGCAAGAATGGCTGTTCCTGCTTCCTTTTTGTCTGTAAAGATACGGTTTCCCACTTTCATGGAAAAGTTGTCCTTATCCACCGGAAGATTTTTTCGCACGGTTTCCATATCTGTCTGAAATCCCCGAATCCGCTCCTGCAAAACTTCGATCTGCTTCGGATAATTCTTTGCAATGTTATCCTCCAGCCGGTAAATCTGACTGGTATGGTTTGCTTTCATCAGTTTCAGCCTGGATACCTGAATATCTAAGTCCATCTTTTCCTTGATATAAGGGTTTCCGGTCGCAAGTGCTTTGACCTCGGCATAAGTAAGTGCTGCTTCATCCACATCCTCACAGCTTCGTACCGGTGATTTACTTGTCATGATCTGGCTGATGAATTTCTGTTTGTTTTCAATCACCTGCCACGAATAACTGTCAAAAGTACCTTCTGTCACATAACGAAAAATAGACACGGTATCATTTCTGTTACCCTGTCTGAGAATACGTCCCTCCTGCTGTTCAATGTCTGATGGACGCCACGGAACATCCAAATGATGCAGGGCAACCAGACGATCCTGCACATTGGTTCCGGCTCCCATCTTCTGCGTAGAGCCAATCAAAAAACGAACCTGTCCGCTTCTTACTTTGCCAAACAGCTCCGTCTTTCTTAACTCCGTATTCGCTTCATGAATAAAGGCAATCTCTTCTTCCGGTACACCCCGGTTCACCAGCTTTCGCTTAATGTCATGGTAGACATCATCAAACACCTCTGCTTCTACTATCTTTTCTGCATCAGCTGCGGTCGTTTTTCCAACGATCTTCGGTGTCGACAGATCACAAAAGATAAGCTGTGCGGATTTGTCTGCCTTTGTCCTGTCCCATATCTCATATGCCTTTTGCACAAGGGCGTTTACTTTGGAATGTTCTTCATCCGGCAGTAACGGGTTAATCAGCCTCTGATCCAGCGCCAGCTTCCTTCCATCATTTGTTATCTTTAACATGTTATCTTCATGCGGTTCCACTCTCCGGTCACGGACTGCCTCCGCCCGCTCCGCTAACGATGCGACCATCTCCTTTTGCTGTTCGCTCGGCTGCAGCACCACATTTTCATACTCTGCTTTCGGAATGGGTAGATTTAACATATCCGGTGTCTGAATATCCGCACACTCCTTAAACAGTGCGATTAACTCCGGCAGATTGTAAAACTTGGCAAATCTCGTCTTTGCACGGTATCCGGTTCCCTCCGGTGCAAGTTCGATCGCTGTCTGCGTCTCTCCAAAAGAAGATGCCCAGGAATCAAAATGCCCCAGTCCCATCCGCTGCAGCGTATCATACTGCAGATAACGCATATTGGTGTATAATTCCGTCATGCTGTTGGAAATCGGGGTTCCCGTTGCAAAGGTAATGCCCTTTCCGCCGGTCAGCTCGTCCAGATACTGACACTTGGCAAACATATCGGAAGATTTCTGTGCTTCCGACTGCGCAATACCCGCTACATTACGCATTTTTGTATGTAAGAAAAGATTTTTGTAATAATGACTTTCATCCACAAAAAGCCTGTCCACTCCTAGCTGTTCAAAGGTCACAACATCATCTTTTCTGGAAGTATCATTGAGTTTGTCCAACCGTGTCTGAAGGGTTTTCCTCATTTTCTCCATCTGCTTAATGGTATAACGTTCTCCCTGCTCCGCTTTGATTTCTTCAATCGACTGCGTGATCTCAGCAATCTGCCGCTCAATAATGGCAGTCTGCCGTTCGGCAGATAATGGTATCTTTTCAAACTGACTATGCCCGATGATCACCGCATCATAATCGCCGGTAGCAATCCGTGAACAGAACTTTTTACGATTTGCCGGCTGAAAATCTTTCTTGGTAGCCGCTAAAATATTGGCTCCCGGATACAATCGTAAAAAGTCACCGGCCCACTGCTCCGTCAGATGGTTTGGTACAACAAACAAACTTTTCTGGCATAACCCCAGACGCTTGCTTTCCATTGCAGCCGCAACCATTTCAAATGTTTTTCCGGCACCGACACAGTGTGCAAGCAGTGTATTATTTCCATACAAAACATGAGCCACGGCATTTTTCTGATAACCCTTTAACTCAATATCCGGTGTCATGCCCGGAAACTTCAAATGAGAACCATCATACTCTCGTGGTCTGGTGGAATTAAATAGTACATTGTATTTACTTACAAGTTCATTACGCCTGTCCATGTCACGAAACACCCAGTCCCGGAATGCTTCCCTCATGGCATCCTGCTTCTGTGCAGCAATCGTTGTCTCCTTTTTATTGAGAACCCGCTTTTCTTTGCCATCCTCGATCACTGTGTCATACACACGGCTGTCCTTCAGATTCAAGGAATCTTCCAAAATCTGATACGCATTTCTCCGGCTGGTTCCATATGTCATGTTTACAAGTGCGTTTCCAAAGTCTGCATTTTTTCCTTTCACATTCCACTGCCCGGTCACATCGGAATACTGAATCTTTATCACATCACGATTTAACAAATGCTCCGGTGTCTCAAACACTTCTCTCATAAAGACCTCGATAAATCTCGGTTCAATCCATGTTGCTCCAATCCGGACTTCAATCTCACTGGCATCCAGTTCTCTCGGCTGTACCCGTTTTAGGGCTTCCACATTGACTGCATACATGGATTCATTCTTAGCAAAAGTTTCAGCTGCTTCCAATTTGTTTCGCACATTTCCGCTTAAATAAGCATCCGCCGTTTCCCATTCCTCACTAAATGGATTTTTGAAGATAATGCCGGTCAACTCATCGATCAGCGTATCTTCGTCTTTTCCACTCAGTTCCGACATATATTCAAAATCAATCGCTGCTTTTTCTGCCAATGAAACCGCCAATGCTTCACTTGCCGTATCCACACTGGTCACAACTTCTGCTTTCTTTATGGTGCGCTTCGTAAACATATCCGCTTTTCCAAGAAAGTTGCCTTCCTCGTCCTGTTTCTCCAGTGAGCAGAGCAGACAATAGCTGCTGTCCTGATGAAACGCCCGCTTATTGGTTTTGGAATAAATCCTCCCATAGTCTTTTGCAAAGGAATCATACAAATCATTTAACTGTTTCTGCCGGGAATGGATCTGCTCATCCGGATAATCTTCTAACTGTAACCGGATCAACTCCCGTGTGCAGTCCCTTATGGCAACCATGCCCTGGATTCGCTCAAGCATTCCCTCGGATGCTTCTACCGGACGCATCAAAGAGTTTTCCCGATAATACAACCGATCATCGATCAGCGCATAGCTAAAGTTCTTTACTTCCGGCACGGCAGGGATAACCTCTGCTATCAACTCCTCATTCAATTCTTCCAGTTCAATTTCCTCATAAGAACCCTCGACAAAAGACAGACTCTTTTGTAACTGCTCCTCGAAAGGAATGGAATCATCCGGCACACAGGTACTTTCCATTCCATACGGTCCGCTGACCATTTCCATAGAGCCAACAACCATCTCCGGATGTTCCACAAAATAGCTGTTCATGGCTATGCCATTCTCATCCTGTGATAAATGCACCCAGTCCGGTTCTATGTCTACAATGCGGTCACGCTTCTGTAAGAAAAGAATATCCGATGTGACTTCCGTTCCGGCATTGGCTTTGAATGCGGTATTCGGAAGTCGTACCGCCCCCAATAGTTCTGCTCTCTGTGCAATGTACTTTCGCACCTTTGGATTTTCCTTATCCATCGTTCCCTTACTGGTGATAAATGCAATCACACCGCCCGGACGCACCTGATCTAAAGTTTTTCCAAAGAAGTAATCATGGATCAGGAAGTTGTATTTATCGTATTTCTTGTCTGCCACCTTGTACTGACCAAACGGAACATTGCCAACGGCAGCATCAAAGAAGTCATTCGGAAATGCTGTTTTCTCATATCCATCCACGGTAATATTGGCTTTCGGATATAGCAGTCTGGCTATTCGTCCTGTCAGACTATCCATCTCAACACCATACAAATGGCTCTCCCGCATCGTCTCCGGCAGCATACCAAAGAAGTTGCCGATTCCCATTGAAGGCTCTAAAAGATTTCCTTTTGTAAATCCCATTCTTTGCAATGTCCGGTAAATCCCCTGGATAATCACAGGACTAGTGTAATGGGCATTCAGGGTACTTTCCCTTGCAGATATATACTCTTCCTCTGACAACAGGGTTTTCAGCTCTGCATACTCCTTCGCCCAAGCACTCTTGGTTTCATCAAAAGCATCCGCAAGACCGCCCCAGCCGACATACTTTGATAAGACCTCCTGCTCCTCATTCGTTGCCGGTCTTTTCTCCGATTCAATCGTTTCCAATGTACGAATGGCTTCCACATTTCGCTGAAACTTTTCTTTTGCTGTGCCGACACCTAATTCCATGTCGGAAATTACATAGTTTTGTGCCGAAATGTCCAACTGATTTTGTATTGGAGACTGGCTTTCTGTTTCCTGCAAAATATCACTCTCACTGACCGGAACAGATTCTTCCAGTGGTGAAATATCTTTCTCTGACAGAGTCTCCATCTCTTCTGAAACGATTTCTGTTTCATCAGCCACAGTTCCCAGTTCTTCCTTTGCCTGCTGCAGTGCTTTTTCTTCCTGCTTCTGTTTATACCGGGCATACTTTACCTTGTCTTCTGCTGAAAGATAACGATCCTCTTTCATCAGCTTTTCAATCCGTTTTGCCACGACATTCCATGAAAGAAGAACTTCCGCATCCGGTGTCATAATACTGCCTTTGCGTAATTTAATTCCTTTCGCATCATAATCCTTAAAACTGCGATCCGAACCTGCCAGTGCATGACTGGTACCTCCGGTTCCATACTCGTTTTTCAGAAAATCAGTGGCTTCTTTTAAGGTATGCTCCTGATGATAAAAGTCATAAATACGAAAACTGCCATGCTCAAAGCCGGAACCTCTCGTAAGGGTGTGGTCAATCTCATCCGCTGTGATAAAATCTTCAACAGCCACTTTTACTTTTTCCGGTAGCGGATAAGAAACCTTTTCCTTCAAAAGATCAGCAAGGTCATCCCGCAGCTCTTTTGGATCTTTAATCAGACGAAAACGGTACTGTATTTCTCCGGCATCCACCTGTTGCAATGTCTGGTCCATCTGCTCTACAATCCTTTGAATATCTTCCCGATTGGACAACATATCCGTAATGCGTTCATGCTGTACCGGATAATCATATCCATCAAATCCAAGTTTCTCTGGAAACGCTCCAACCGAGTCCCGATAATAAAAGAAAAGCATATCGGCTAACTCTTTTCTTACAAACTGGTCAGCCAGATATGCTTCGTTGCTGTCAATGTAACTACCCGCTTCGATCTGTCCACGGATCGCAGACTCCACAGCACTCCAGGAAAGATGTGCCTCGTTATGCTCAAAAGCAGAAGTGCCATGTGCCACATACATTCCATCCTTGTTAAACCAGACCGAGATCTGTTCCCCTCCAAGTTGAAATCCTTTGCCAGTTTCTCCGTATTCTTTCTGAAGAAAAGCCGCCATTTCTTCCGGTGTTTTTCCGGTCTGATACTTATGATAAATTCGTTTGCGGCTGTTTTCCTTTCCTCCGCCGGTACGAAGAATCTCCTCGATCTGCCCTGCAGTTATCGTACCGAAAAGAAATCTGTCCGATGGCATTTCTGCCTGTGCCATTGCAATATTTCCCACCTGCTCCGACATAAGAGAAAATAAATCCATCTGTCGATAGGGACTGTCTGCAGGCGGTTCATGCTGCTCTAACTCTGCTACTGATAAACCAGTTCCTTCAGAACGATCTCCTCCGCCTGCTGATAGATCCGGTTCATCTCTTTCGTCCACTGCAGCGGATCGTTCTGTTTCAGTTCCTCCGTCACGGTCTGGTTCTTCGACAACTGCTGTGTCAGCACCTCGAACCTCTCCTCCGCCTGTTCCTGAATCTCCAGGCAGTGTGTCAGCAGTTCTCCGCTTAAAAGAAGTCCCGTGTAAATCCCCCTCCTGTGGTTTTTCAGATAATTCTTCCGCAACACTCCGTATTTCGTCAGCATTGTTCCTTCCTGCTCCGAAGGTATCAGATTGGGAATCCGATAGTCCCCGTTCCTTTCGTATGTCAGATTCATGCCCTGCCACCGCCCTTTCTGTATGATTACGATTTCCTGTATATCTTCTATTTTGCAATAATGCCCTGTCATACCTTGCAATTGCTCTTCCAATCTGGATCAGCACCGGTTCACATAACTCCGAAGTGGTACTGCCAAGCACCGATAAGGTTCTGAGCGTATTAAACTCATGGATGTAATCAAAGGTAAAATCATCGGCAAACTCCGTCATATCACATCCACATCGCTTCAGAATAGTATAACCCACACTTTGCACCAGCATTTCCCGGAACCGGACAGCAACTGCATCGCCATCCAGATCTTCCAGAAAACTGTTTGCCGCTTCATCGATCACCTCATCGACCGCTTCCTCATAAAAATCTTCCGCTATTCTTTCGGCAATCTCATAAATACGGTATTCAAAAGGAAGGGAAGTATTGGTACTGCCATAAATATGCTCCAGTTCAGCAAGAACCACTTCTTTATGCTCTTCCCTCAAATGCCAGATAAACGGATCTTTACCAATCCGTCTTGCCTTATGAACATCGGACACATCAAAGACATATCGAAGTTTTGGTCTTTCACTTTCCCCATCAATAAGGGCAATTCCTTTTGCTCCCCGGTTTACCCAGCAAAACATCCTCTCATTCCACATTTCAAGCGAGGCACAGGCAGTTGCGTCCGGTCGCTGTGCATAGATGAGTAGCTGGTCCTCAAAGGGATACTTATATAACCTTGACGCAACATCAAGGTATCGAATCCACTGCTCTCTGCCACGACAGACTTTCTTTGCGGTTTCTCGTGCCAGAACAGAGATTTTTATATATTTCGTCATTACTTTTTCCTCCTGCACCTGCTTCTGTTTGGACATAATGTCCAAACGCTGCTGTTACTGATCCCGGCTTTCTGCAATAGCAGTTATGTAACCCATCAGCCTTTTTTCACTGTCTGTATTCCTTTCAATATCAATCTTCATCTTCTCATCGTTTCTTTCTTCGTTTTTTTCTGCTTCCATTCGTCTGTACCTCCAATTCCTTTCACTGATTTCTTGTTTCATAGACATAGGGCTTGTGAAATATGAGTTTTATACTCCTTCTCACAAGCTGAACCAATGTCATGCCGTTTTTATGGTAAAATCCACACAGTCCAATGATACCGATCACCGGCATACATAAAGTGATCGCTGTGTTAATCCCTACACCAAAGTAAAAATGCAGAAGCAGGATTCCTCCCACTCCTGTAAATAATGCACTTCCTCCGAATACGCACTCCCTGAAAGACAATCCCTTGAAGAAATCATCCTTAAAGGCAGCCACATCCGGATTGATTGTTTTAGTCATTGATTTCCTCCATTTCTATAGATTAAATGCTTTCTGCATGACACTGTCCGACATCTTTACCGAGGATGAAATGACACCCATCTTCAAGCAATACTCTAACAGCCGTATGATTGCATTATTCGTGTCGATTGCAACGGTATTGATAAAACTGGCACTGATAACAATCACTACCGCAATGAGCAACGCAGAAAACACATATCCGAAAAAGGTGCGTATATAGGAATAACCCACATTTGCCGTCTGACCGCCGGCTGCAAGGGTAGACAATGCCACACCTGCAAACGGAGCGATCATGTAAATCTTCAGAATACGATTTAACACCGTCAGCACCACGATAAATCCACACACCACGGTAAATAAGAAAAACAGGATACTCGTCAAAAAAGCGGTCATCGTTCCAAAGTCGGCACTGGATATATTTTCATACACCTTTGCACCATCAAAATCATAAATCATCGACAGTTTGTTTTCTCCCAAAATTGCAGAGGTCAGGTTCTTGCCCCATGTAAAAAACTTCGGCATATAACTTAATGCCATGCTCATCACGTTTGAGGTTATGATCAACCGAATGAACATTTTTATTGTTCGTTCAAATGTCAGATCTGCATGTAAATCACAGCTGTCCCTGCAAAATCCATATAAGAAAAAAATGCAGAGCAAGGAAACTGCAACTACATTTAAGGTGGTATAGATCGTTGATATATTTTCCCAGACATCTTTATAGGTGCCGGAAGATGGATTTTTCGTCAAAACATCGGCTGCCAGTTTCATCATGTCATTCCATGCGTACCCGGCAGCTTCAAAAAAGTCTTTACCGCTAAAGAAATCTCCTAAATCTGAGAAAAATCCTGTTACAGAATCCCACAATCCCACCGTCATCACCTCCTTTCAGGATTCCAAGTCTTCATTACGAAACACCCAGTAGTTTCAGAATAGCCGGAACTGCAATCATAACCAGACCACCGATAACCTTTTTGATTGCCTGACTTTGCTGTGTCGTATCATGTGCCGAATACCCGGTACCAAAGTCTAATAAACCCCAGGCAAGAAAAATCACACCAACTCCACCAACACATCCAAGAACCAAGTCCTTGATTACATTGATGCCGTCTGTAACTTCCGTCACTCCGGTATCTGTTGCATCACTTTTTCCTTTTTCACTTTTTGCCAGTGCTGCAACCGGCACATTTGTCAGTATCCAAAAATAGATCAATGCTGCTGTTCCTGTGCACCTTTTCCATAATCCATTGCAGCGTGGTTTCATAACCTCTAATTCCTTATGCATTGTTGTCCTCCTTACTTCCTGTTATCGTTTCCTGCAGCCGATTACCATGAGCCGCTTATCCCTTCCATCCATCGTCCGGCAAGTGGAAAGCGTTACAAACTTATATTTCCGAAAGAATGTCTCTGCATCACTTTCATCCATTTCCTTTTTCATCTTCTTTGCCGCTTCACTCTGAAACTTGCTGTGACTTAGGATTTTTTCTACCATCCCGTAATAATCCTTCTCATTTCCGTAATCCGTAAAAGAATAGTAATCTGCATATTTGTCCGTTTCCAATACCGAAACGATGCGATAGTCCTGCTCCTTTCCCTCTACCGGGGTAAACGAAAACACGGGATGTTCCTTAAAAAATGTTTCCTCACGGAAATTTTGCAGATAACCAAAGCACCGTCTCCCGTTGATGTTGTGACCATAAATGATAAGATTGTCACTGTCTGTCTTACAGCGGACATCTAAAAACGGTGTCCCGTAAAAGCTGTAATCACCATGTACATCCCGGTGAAGATAATACTGCCAGTCACCTTCATGATGACCTTTGATGCCAGTCTGCATAACCGGATAAGAAAAGCCGGTGCCTTTGATTTCTAGCCACCCGATCATATCTTTGTACTTTTTGTGGAGGTTCCGTACACCTTCCTTTTCTTTCTCCGTGGTAATCTCTTTTTCTATATTGTCCTGCTTAATCTCTTGGTCCACGATTCTTTTTAACCAAAGCCCCAGAGCCAAAGCAATGACTGCTAAAATAAAAAAAGAGAAGAAAAGCATTCTTCTTGAAAATACCTTTCTTCCCTTTGGGGTTGAAATGTTATTTAGTTGTTTCATAATCACTCTCTTTTTTATAACTTATACTTTTCCATCTTGTCTAAGTTTTTCTTTTAGTTGATCTATAAATGGTCTCATTCTACGATATGCTCGTTTGCTCAAGTCTAACTCATAATTAATATGTTTTCTCTGTTCTGCAATAATATGGATTCCGTTGCGATAAGAATAAATTTCGATCAATTCAGACGGCAAATCTATCTCTTCTTCTTTATCGTTAACAAATTTATGAATGAGTCCTAAACTTTCTGCCGTTCTGCATTTATCATCAAATCTAATCTTAGTTTTTTCCTTTTCCTTTTTTCCATAATAAAATGGAATAATTTCTTTACCGTCATGCGATAATACCTCTTGCAATTCTTTTTGTTTATCCTTCGGAATGGATATTTTAATTGGTATTGTGTGATGTGTTAAGTTATCAAACTCAATGGTATCGAAATAATATGTATACAAAACATATTCTATTACAGCTTCATAAATTGAAGCATACGCTAATATTTGATTACGCACCTCAAACATTAAATTTGTGTCCTTTGCTTCTATCCCCTCATATAATTTGTAGGCAAATCGTATGGCTTTAAATTCCGCAATTACACGTTTTTTTAATTCTGTTTCATTAATAAATGAAAATTCATTTTCATACCATGAGTCATCCGCCAAATGTCCACTGCAATAGTTTCTTATCTGCTCTTTAATTATTTTTGAAAAAGCCATATGTGTTTATTCCTCCATTCCTTAATTAAGTTTTGTATAAATGTAGGCATTTCTATTCACTCCATCCATCTCCATGAATATCAAATTCCTCCTCTTTTAACAAAACTCTTCTCCCCAATCATGTTATCCCTCTCACCTGATTTTGCATAAAGTGCTATATATCTTTTAGTTTTTTACTACATACAAAATCCAAATAATCTTTAGGAGTTATTCCTGCTTTTATAAATTCTTTGTGAACCGACTCTCTCCATTCGCTCTCTCCTTCACCTGAAAACGTGCTCCATACGCTTCGAACGACTGTAAGTGCCTTAACTGCCCAATCAACATACTCTTTCCTATTCACATAATATATATCATCAGCATATATACGGGCATCATCATCAATCCCATCCGAGTTAGTAATTAGAATCGTATATACATTAGCATGTTTTGTTATTCTTTTCTCATGTTCAATAATCCATGCTTTATGTCTTCCAGCCTCACTAACATCGGATATCGGGACTTTTTTTACCTGATCTTTTTCCTCATAAATTTTATCTTCTGAAACAACTAAATTATTTTCATTAATTATCCAATATGGATCAGGGGCACCTGTACTATTAGGATTTTCTGAGATAAATCCCAACAATTCTCCTAATCCTTTATGACCTCTTTCAAATTCATTTCCATTGGGCGAATTTAAATCCCTTAAAATGCTTTCAATTTTTTTCTCTGTTTTTTGCATTGTTGGCATTGATGTAAAAACACTTTCTATCTTTTCAATGCAATCAACGAAAAAATCTGTATCTTTAACATCTTCACTTTTAGCAAAAAACAATTTTTCCGATAAGCCAGGCAACCATCTTATCCCCATATTTTCTTTTACTGCATCCGATAAACACTGTATGCCTGATATCTTATACTCTGCTTGTCCATCTTTAAATAAGTAATACGCCATACACCCCGTCATATAATTCCAAAAACATTTATATCCATTTAACGCAGGTGCATTTAAATTTTCAACAATACTATAAGCATGTTCATATGCTGATTTATAGTCCTTTTTCCATAACGAGTATTGAAATTTCAGTTCAAGAAGTGCCGATTGCTGTAATTTTTGATTTATCTGCTCTTCTACATTGTTTTCTTCGTCCCAATATCCATTTCTTAATTCTACAATATACTCTTCTGCCGCTTGCCATGCTGCAGTTCTATTCAAAAAATCTTCAGCTTGTTCCAACACATCATTTACATTTGAATAATCCATAGAATTTTCCAAACCAAATTGAATTTCTGCTCTCAGTTCTGGTGCAAATTGCTTGATTTTTTCCTGTTTAGTTAAATCATTTTGAATTGTATCCCCTATTACACAAACAATAGAATAATCACTAGGATTTCTTGAACATCTACCCACTGCCTGAATTATCCTCGTTCGTATTCTTTCTGCATATAGCTTTGAAGCTCCCATTCTAGTAATTAAAAACTTTTCCTGTAAATTAGTCGTTTTAGGTAAATTCCAAATAAACAGCAGTCTACTCTCATCATCAGAAAAATCTATACCATCAAAACGATTTGCTAAAATAACTGTTGCAGCAAGGCTATCTACAAATAATTGTTTAGATTCTTCTATATCCTTTGCATCAAAAACTTTTGTGTCCTTTAAATTATCTTCATAAAATTGTTTAATAGCATCTGCCGATTGAGAATCGGGAACCAGAAAGACACTTTTTTTACACAAATTTTGAAGTGCTGCAACTATATTCCCCTGTTCATCTTTTCCCAATGATAAATCCGGAAAAGTAAAAAATTT
>UMDR01070019.1_pt1 | contig 25446 bp, 22 predicted proteins | sample 1964541 | NCBI WGS metagenome assembly UMDR01 (sample SAMEA4835999, study PRJEB28245) | human gut metagenome | biome: gut microbiome; material: fecal sample | place: Denmark | collected 2008 | reverse complement strand
CTTCTGCACACAGGCGGACGGTTCCGCCTGCCGGGGTATAAGAGAAAGCATTGTCTATGAGGATCGAGAGCGTCTGCCCGATCCTTTCTTTATCGCAGAGGCAGGGCGCGAGCGCTTCTTCGGGAAGCAAAATCTGCAGGTGCAGCTTCCGCTCGCGCGCCGCCGGTTCGTACTTTTCGTAGGTTTCCAGAAGAAGGGTGTCAAGCTCTGTGCGGGAGGGCTGGATGCGCCAGGTTTTATTGTCGGAGCTGGCGAGCAGCAGCATATCGTCTATGAGGTGCGCCATCCGCTGTCCCTCCGATTCCATGGAGTCGAAGAAGCGCGGCTGTTCCCTAGGTGCGGCTGTGCGGGCGGCGGACAGCGAGGAGAGGATGACCGCCAGCGGCGAGCGCAGCTCATGCGAGGCGCTTGCGATAAACTGGATCTGCCGGCGCCTGTTTTCTTCGATCGGGCGCAGCATCCGCGCGATAAAGAACCACGCGAGAACAGAAAGTATCAGCCAGGCGGCTGCGCTCCCGGCGCCGAAAAACAGGCGCTGCGGCATGAGCTGCGCTGCGGACAGGGACGCCGGGCACAGAATGATGATGTCGAGAAGCCCGTTTTTGCGCGGCATCAGCGCTGCCATCACATAGTATTTCACGTGATCGTCCGTCGTCACCGGAAAGGCTTCGTACTGATAGAGTACGCTGGAGCGGCGGAAGGTTTCCGGGTCCAGCCCGTATTCAGAGGCGGCTTTCGCACGTGCGAGCGCAAGAAGTCCCCTGCTTGCCTCGTGCGAGCGCAGCGTGTTGTAAAAAAGCGGCGAGCCGTTGTCCTGAATGTCGATCATGATCCCGTAGTTGTGCTCCATCTGGGCGAGCCATGTGTGGGAGAGCGTCTGCTGGCTGTCGATATAGCTTAAAATGCTGCTGGCATTACTGCAAAACACCGATTCCTTCTGGCTGCCAAGGCTCCTTTCGGAGACGGCAAGACAGATAATAGTCATGATCAGCAGGATCACGCCCATCGTCAGTGAGCAGAAAAAGGTGAGACGTACCTGTACTTTTTTAAACATTGCTTTCCTCCAGACGGTAGCCGACGCCGCGGACGGCTTTGATATTTAAGGTGCTTTTCAGCGATTTCAGCCTGCGGCGCAGAAAATAAATGTAGTTGTCGAGATTTCCGTCCTCAACCTCCGCGTCCGGTCCCCATACGCGCGTCAGGATCAGCAGGCGGGGGAGCGTCTGGGCAGGATTGCGCAGAAACAGCTCTGTCAGATCGCCCTCGCGCCGGGAGAGGGAGCAGGAGCCGGCCGGTCCGGTCAGCGTTTTCTGGGCGCTGTCATAGCTGAGGTCTCCGTAGGAAAGGAGATGCTCGTCCGTCCACATGATCGGGCGGCGCAGAGACGAGCGGATGCGCGCCGTCAGCTCCTCAAAGGCGAATGGTTTTACAATGTAATCGTCCGCGCCCATGTCCAGTCCTTCCACGCGGTCGGAAAGTCCGCCGAGCGCCGTCAGCAGGATAACAGGCGTGCGCACTCCGGAAATGCGGGCATTTCTGAGCACCGATATGCCGTCCATGCCTGGCAGCATCCGGTCAAGGAGCACGCAGTCGTGCGCGCGCTCCTTCATCAGAAACAGTCCCTCCTCGCCGTCGTGGCAGACATCGACGCTGTAGCCCTGCTTTTCCAGTTGAAACTTCACAGAGGCACATAATTTTTTGTCATCTTCAATCATCAAAATACGCATATCTTTTTTCCTCCACAGATTTATGATATCACAGAAATCTCTAAAGATACTCTAAAAAATTTCCTGTATTTTTAGAGGATGCTTAGAGAATCGTCTGTTAAGCTTTTTGCGTAACGAAATTGCGGGCAGGTCTTTTGCGCTGCCTGTGCAGTAAAAAAACGGAGGGGAATGCTTATGAGACGAAATAGAAAAGGAAGGCTTGCCGCAGTGCTTGCGGCGGCAGTGCTTGCGGCAGGCATCGGCGGCTGCGGAAAGGATGGCAATACGCAGGATACGCAGGGCGCTGCGGCGGGCGGTACGGAGGTGTCAGCATCCGGCGGGACAGTCGGGGATTCAGAGAGTGCCGGAAGCCAGACTGCCCAGGCGCAGAGCGTTTCGGCGGAGGACAGCGCCGCGATGGGGCGCTACATGGAGAGTGAGATCGCTCTGCCGGAGGGAATCATGCGCATCCTTGATATAAGGGAGATGGAGGACGGGACGCTGCGCCTTGCTGCGGGCGGCTCCGAAAGTATGATCTGGGATTCGAAGGACGGCGGCGCAGCCTGGGAGCAGAAGGGAAATATAGAGGAAGCGCTGGAGCTGGAGGAAGGGACAAGTGTTTATGACGCCAGGATCTCACCGGACGGAAGCGTGTTAGCATACTGGTATGAGGATGAAGAAAACGGGGAAGAGTATTCTGTCGGCACGCTGTGCTTTGGCAAGATTCTGCCGGACGGGACAGCGAAGCGGATCACCCTGGCGGTTCCTGAGATGGAGGCGGACAGCCCTTATGGCAGCATGGTCAACCAGATGGCATACATGGAAAGCGGAAAAATCCTTGTAAGCATGATCGGCATGGAACCGTTTTACCTGCTGGATGATGAGAGCGGGGAACTTCTGGAGACGCTGAATGAAGAGGAGGCGTACTGTGAATATTCCCAGACAGGCGCCGGAAAGATTTTTCTGTTCAGCGGAAGCGACGGCGTGACGGTTCTGGATTATGCCTCCGGAAAGGAGAGCACGGAGGATGAGGTGCTGAAGGAGACGCTGGAGGCGAACAGCGCAAATCTGACGCGGACAAGCACGTCAAGCAGCCCGGTCGTCATGTGCGGCGGGAACGAGGAAGGCACGCTGTATTTTGCAAACGATGAGGGAATGTACCGCTACAGCGCGGGCGGCTCGGTGGTGGAGCAGATCGCGGACGGAAAGCTCAATTCGCTGGCGAAGCCGAGCGTAAGCCTGTGCAGTATGCTTGTTTTAAATGACGGTTCTGTTTTACTGTCTGTGCTGGACGACGGAAACCCGAAGCTTCTGCGTTTTGCGTATGACGGGAGCGTGCCGGCGGTGCCGGATACGGAAATTAAAGTGTATGCGCTGGAAAATAATACGGCGGTGCAGCAGGCGATCTCCATGTTCCAGACGCAGAATCCGAAGTATTACGTGGATCTGGAAATCGGCATGTCGGGCGACGATGCGGTGACGGCTTCCGACGCCCTGCGCACCTTAAATACGGAGATCATGGCTGGCAACGGACCGGATGTGCTGATCCTGGACGGGATGCCGATGGAATCCTATATAGAAAAGGGTGTGCTGAAGGATATCAGCGGTATTTACAATGAGGTTTTAAACAGTGACGGGCTGCAGGAGAATGTGGCCGGAATCTACCAGGAGGAAGGGGCGGTCTATGCGGTTCCGAGCCGCTTTAAGGTGCCGGTGCTGATCGGCGATGCCGAAACGATCGCGCAGATCGGAGATCTGGAGAGTCTTGGAAGCACGGCCAAGCAGCTCCGCGCCGCCGACGATGAGGTGAAATCCATTCTGCAGGTAAGCGACGTTTACTGGCTGCAGAATATTTTCTACGGAGCATACTCGCCGCTTATGCTGGCGGAGGACGGCGCCGTGGATACGCAGATGCTGACCGGCTATATGACGGTGCTGAAAACGCTGTTTGATTTAAATCATTACGGGGAAGAAGAACTGGAGTTCCGCATGATGACGGACAATGGTGATGATTATGATTTTTCGCTTTATATCTCCACACAGGGGCTGGTACAGGAGACGGAAAAGCTTCAGCTTATGAATCTCGGCTCCGGGAACGGGCTGGCGGGTGTGACGTCAATTATGGGATTGAATTCCGATATTGATTACCGGCTGGCTCCGGTGAGCGGAAAAAAGGTATTTATTCCGGCTACGATCGTGGGCGTGTCGGCAAAGAGCAGCCAGACGGAGGGCGCGGAGGAATTCGTGAAGTTTATGCTGTCTGAGACGGCGCAGTCCGTCAACCAGGAGAGCGGCTTCCCGGTGAATAAGAAGGCGCTGGATACGGAGCTTTTTGCAGAAAAGCTGGCAAAGGGGGAGCTTTCTGAGGACGAACGCATTATTATGAGCGGCGGTTCCTCGTGGCTGGATGAGGATGGCGTCTACCAGGAATTCAGCTTTGATACGCTGGTGCCCGCACAGGAGCAGATCGACTATTTCAAAGAGCTGATCGACAGCCTGGACACGCCGTCCCTCACCGACGCGGTGATGAAGGAGCTGATTGCGGAGCAGGCGGGAAAATGCATTACGGGAGAAATCACCGCGGAGGAAGCGGTGAATACCGTCAGCCAGAAAATGGACCTGTATCTGGCGGAGTAGGCGGTGCGTATGATAAGGGGCGTATCCGGACGGCGCAGGCAGTGGGAGGGAGTTTTCTTTATCCTTCCCAGCCTTGCCGGGGTGACCGCGTTTATTCTGGTGCCGTTTCTGGACGTTGTAAGGCGCTCGTTTACGGAAGTGATGAGCGGAAAATTTGCCGGGCTTAAGAATTACCGGACGATCTTTTCCAACAGCGCTTTTTTGCAGGCGGCGGGAAATACCATTCGCTTCACCGTGGTGTGCATTCCGCTCCTGCTGCTTATCTCACTGGCTGCGGCGGTGATGCTTAAGCGGCAGAAGCGGTTCGGCAGCTTTTTAAAAAGTATGTATCTGATGCCGATGGCGATCCCGGTGGCGTCGGTGGTGCTTCTGTGGAGGCTGCTGTTTGCCAGGAGCGGCATGTTAAACGGGCTTTTGTCCGTTTTCGGCGTGGGGGCGATCGACTGGATGAATTTGGACTATGCGTTCGGGGTGCTGGTGTTCAGCTATATCTGGAAGAATCTCGGCTACGATGTGATTCTCTGGCTTGCGGGGCTTTCCGGCATTCCGGAGAGCATTTACGAGGCGGCGCGGGTAGACGGCGCAGGCGAGTGGCGCTGCTTTGTCAGCATTACGATGCCGAACCTGCTGTCTTCGCTTTATACGATCGCCGTGCTGTCCTTTCTGAATTCGTTTAAGGTGTTCCGCGAGGCGTACCTGGTGGCGGGCGATTACCCGCACGGGAGCATTTATATGATGCAGCATGTGTTTAACAACTGGTTCCGGGAATTGTCTATCGATAAAATGTCGGCGGGCGCGGTGGTGAACGCCGCGGTGATCCTTGCGCTGGTGCTTTTGCTGCAGCGCGCATGGGAGAAGGAGTGAGATGCGGATGAAGAACAAATTGATCCTGCTTCCGCTGATTTTGCTGGCTGCAGTCTGCTGTTACCCGGTGCTCTTTCTTCTGACGGGCGCGCTGATGGACAGTGCGGAGCTGAAGGAACGACTGGGACCGGTGCTCGGAAGCAGCGAAGGCTTCGTTGGCTGGGCGCTGCTTCCGCAGTACCCGACGCTGCAGAATTACGTGGAGCTGCTTTTGGATACCCCGGAATTTTTTGTGATGTTCTGGAATTCGGTCAAGCTGACGGCGGGCGTGCTTACAGGGCAGCTTCTGATCGGGGTTCCGGCGGCGTGGGGATTTGCCAGGTTTGATTTTCCGTTTCGGAAGCCGCTTTATACCCTGTACATTATTTTGATGATGATGCCGTTCCAGGTGCGGATGCTCTCGGATTATCTGGTTCTGGATAAACTGAAGCTTCTGGATACGCACCTTGGGATCATTCTTCCGGCGGTGTTTTCGACCTTTCCGGTGTTTATCATGTACCGGTTTTTCCGGGGGATCCCGGAGGCAATCATTGAGTCGGCGAAACTGGATGGTGCAGGCAGTCTGCAAATCTTTCTGTATATCGGGCTTCCGCTGGGTTCGGGCGGCATCATATCCGCACTGGTGCTGAATTTCCTGGAATACTGGAATCTGATCGAGCAGCCGCTGACATTTTTAAAGGATAAGACGCTGTGGCCGCTGCCGCTGTTTCTGCCGAACATCGGGCTTGAGAAGGCGGGGATCGCCTTTGTAAGCTCGGTTGTCACATTAATCCCGGCAGTGTTTGTTTTTCTGCTCGGGCAGGATTATCTGGAGCAGGGCATCGCGGCGTCTGCGGTGAAGGAATAGAGGAGGGCAATATGAAGAAGCGAGTGATCGGGGCGTTCGCCGGTTTTCTGGCGGCGATGCTGCTGTTTACCTTTCTGTCGCGGGCTGCGGACAGTCTGAGCGTCGCAAAGGTGACGGTGAAAAAGGCGGAGCGCGGAAAAGTCAATCACACGGTGACGGGCACCGGGACGGTGGTGCAGAACCGCGAGCAGGCAGTCTCCACGCTGGCGGGGCAGACGGTGAAGAGCATCTACGTGGAGGAGGGACAGCAGGTGAAGAAGGGCGACCTGCTGTTTGAAATTGATCTGATCAGTCTGAAGGAACAGATCCTGAAGCAGAAGCAGGAGATGAAAAAAGCCGATCTGCAGTCGCAGGACAAGGCGAGCAGCCGGGCGGCACAGGCGCAGCGGAACGCGATCAGCCAGGGGCGTGCGGCGGAGGATTACGGCGTGGCGGCATCCAAGGGGAATACGGCGGTTTCACGCGCCGCGGCGGAATTACAGAAGGCAAAGAATAAGCTGAAGGCACTGGAAAAGAGCGACGGCAGCCAGACGGGAACCGACGCGGTGGAGGAGGTGCTGAAGCAGACCTGTGAGGACAAAAAGGAGGAATACGAGGAGGCAGTCAAATATAAAGAAGAGCTGGAGAAGGCAATCGACGAGGCGGTGAAAAAGGCGCTGGCGAACCTTACGAACGGACAGGAGACGGCGAGCCTGATGATAACGGAGCCGGAAATCCATTTCTCCGGGGAGACGCCGGAGATGAGCGATGAGACTGCCGCAGGGGAGAATGAGCCGTCTGCTTTGGACGCCGGGACGCCGGTGACAGCGAATACAGGTGCGTCGGATGTTAGCCAGTCGTCTGCCCCGGAAGCAGAGATGACGTTTGCAACAGATACGGAAGCAGTCGTCACGCCGGACACGGAAGCGACCGCCACGCCGGACACGGAAAAAGCGTCGACCCAGGATACGGAAGAAACGTTGATTCCGGATACGGACGGTCAGCTCAGTACTCCTAACACGGGAGCGGTTACGCCGGATACCAGTCAGCCTTCGACCTCCGGCTCCGACGCGGACGATGATGGCGAGCAGATCATTGACGGGGAGACGGAAGGACAGACGCAGGATCCCTGGCTTTTAGAACAGCGCATCCGCCAGGAAAATCAGTATCTTTTAGATGCGGCGGAGGTGCAGATCCACGTAAAGGAACAGGAAAAGGCGGACGCCGACGCAGCGCTTGCTTCTTACCAGCAGGAAAAGGCGGCGGGCGCGCAGACCAATGTGGAGGAGATGAAGGCACAGCTTCAGGAGGAGATCGAGGCGAAGCAGCAGACGTACGAGGATGCGGTGACGGCGGCGAACGACAGCCTGCGCAGTGCAGGGAGGGCGATCGAGGACGCCAACGCGCCGGAGGGAACCGACAGCACCGGCGAGATCGACGCGATCACCCGCGAGCAGGAGGAGCTGACGCTTCAAAAGCTGGAGACGCTTCTGGAGGCAGAGGGAAAGGTGACGGCGCCGATCGACGCCACCGTCACGAAGATTAATCTGATGACGGGGGAAAAGACGCCGGACGGTACGGCGATGCTGCTCTCTGACACGGCGGCGGGCAACAAGCTGGTGGTGCAGGTGGATGAGAGCCAGGAAACATATATTGCCAAGGGCGACGACGCGACCGTTAAGGCGAACAATAAAAAAGCGGATACGCTGGAGGACCTGACGGTGGATTCTGTGCGCAAAAACGAGGAAAATGCTGATCTTCTGGACGTGACGGTGCAGCTCCCGGAAAACTCGCTGGAAGCCGGCACCTCGGCGACGCTGGAATCGACGCGTATCTCAGAGACCTACGACTGCTGCATCCCGATACAGGCGCTCTATGAGGAGAGCGGGAAATACTATGTTTATGTGCTCTCGGAGAGCAGCACGGTGCTGGGAACGGAGCTGACGGCGACGCGCCTGGAGGTGACGGTGCTGGATAAGAACGAGACGAGCGCTGCGCTGCAGCCCGGCTCTCTTTCGTCAGATCAGCAGGTGATCGTATCCGCGGACAAGGCAATTTCTGCGGGAAGCCGTGTGCGGCTGATTGAGGAATGATATGAAAAAATATGGAAAAGGAATTTTCCGGGCGTTGATTTTTGCGGCGATCCTGCTTTTGTATGTGCTTGCGCAGCGGCAGACGCGAATCCTTACGGCATGTGAGCGGACAGCGCTGATCCTGCTGGAGAGCAGCCCGCTGACGGGAGCGGACGTGGAAACGATGCGCAGGACGGAGCAGGAGCAGAAGCAGCCGCGCGAGTTTGCCGCCTGGAGCCAGGAAAACGAGGTAAAGGCGGAAAATGTCGATCTGGCGCGCACGCATACCGTGGCGGCGGTGGCGGTTTGCGGACGCTCCGATCTCATTCTGGAGGGAACGGCGCGGCTGGATGCGGATGATCGCGACGGCTGCCTGATCGACGCAAATACCGCGCAGAAATTGTTTGGAAATACAAACGTCATTGGTCTGTCGGTGGAGCTTTCGGGAAAGAAGAAGACCATCCGCGGGATCCTGTACGATGCGGAGGATACGGTGGTATATGAGGAGAGCAGTTCCGACGCAAAGTTTACCAATCTGACGGTTTCGACGGGCGGCAGCGTCTCCTACGAAAATCTGCGGCAGGACTTTATGGCGCGCCACGCGCTGGACGGGAAGTTTGTGCGCATGGACACGCTTGGCTGGATCCTGGGTCTGCTTGTCCTTCTGGTCCCGCTTGTTTTGGGCTGCCGTCTGCTGATGCGCTGCCTGCAGGCTGCTGCGGCATACCGCCGGGAGCGCGCAGGGCTTTTTCTTCTGGCAGCAACGGCGGTCTGCGCGGTGCTTTTTTTCTGGCTGATCGCCGGACAGATCAGCCTTCCGGCAGACATGATCCCAACCAAATGGTCAGATTTTGGTTTCTGGTCCGATTTTCTCCAGAAAGAGCGCCAGTCTCTGCTTCTGCTTTTGCTCACGGAAAAGCAGAAGCCGCTGCAGGGCTTTATTGAAAGCTTTTACCTTGGGGCGGGAGAGTGTCTTGCGGCAGTAATACTTGCGCTGAAGGTAAAAATATAGCAACAGTCCGGCTAAACTGCCCTGATACAAAATATAGAATATAATCCGACATACAGAAATACAAGACCGGGTAAAACGCCCGGTTTTTGTTGCCATGCATCCGAAAGGAGCTGCCGGTGGCAGGTCCTGTAGGTATGGGCTTTAGCATGTTGAGAGCATTGGATTTTTTCGTGTTCCGAAAAATGGAAATGCCCGAAACCAAAACTCGCCTGCATTTACGGGTGGCGGCGACTGCATGAGAAAAATGTGTATAAGCTATGCTGTAGCAGAGGATTTATGCAGGTAGTTTACATGAGGACAGACGGGTTAAGAAATCGTAAGAAATCTTCATTTGGAAAGTAAGAATTTTCTGGTATGCTGAAAGCAGAACAGGAAGGGGGAAGGTAAAAATGAAAAAAACAGCAGTTTTCAAAAGTATGATGGCAAGGAGGATATGTCTGGCTCTGGCACTGGCGGCTGTGCTGACGGTGCCGGTAAAGGCACGCAACATTGGGGGAAATGTGTACAAAATGTGCCGCAACGATATTTTCACGGATTATGAAAACCGGAATGTGAAAAAGATTGTTACAGAGATAAACGGGGACGGTACATTCCAGGCGGAAGATCTGGGTGTCTGGCTGCGTGATACCGGCATTTATGATATTTCCCTTCTGCGGGAAGAGGGTGGTTATCTGAAAGAAGAGTTTTACAGCTTCCGGCAGGAGCGCGTGGACGACGCGTACTACTATAACGAGGATGCATCATACGTTGACTTTACCTGTCTTGTGAAAGCAGGTGACGTGATAGCAGTATCAGATACAGAAAGAGAAACTGTGGAAAGAGTAGAAATCGATGGAAGCTTTACAACCAGAACAGAAACAACCGTCAATGTAAATGCACTTCTTCCCGCAGTTGATGCACCGTGAATAATGGAAAAGCAGACCGGTGAAATATCAGGCTGGATGACTGCCATAACAGATGAAACGGAATTTACAGACGGCTCATTAGATTGACAGCCGGAAGCAGCAATAGTAAAATCGGAATAAAGAAAGAAAATGGGCGGAGCTTTTTGCATCTGCCCGAAAACGGGGATGAGTTATGCAAAGAAAAGCAAAAGCGCTTCTGCATGTGGCGGCAGTGTTCCTGATTCATATTTTTACAGTTTCTTTCAGCAGAGTGGCATGGAGAATGGATACGTCTCTTGTTGTGAAAGAACTTGCGGGTAATTGTCTGAATTTGTGGAGCGTATTTACGGCAGTTTATCTTTATACAAAATATGTGATGAAGATTTCTCTGGCGGATGTCTATTGCAGAAAACCACTGTTTCTGCGGCGCTGGTGTATTGTCGCCGTGCTTCTTCCTGCTGCAGTAGATATGTTCTACCTGTTTTGTGTGAAGGGAACGCTGGCATTCGAAAATCCCACGCTGCAGGATTTGGCCAGAATTTTCGTATCGAATGTTTTTGGACAGGGCATACGGGCGGCTGTGACGGAGGAGTTGCTTTACCGGGGGCTTGCCTTTCACGCGTTGCAGACTGGTTTTGGAAAAAAAGGCGCGGCAGCGGCATCTGTTTTCACATATACCCTGATCCAGTGTATGGCAATGTCATTTTTGAATGTGAAAGACGCGCTTCTGACGATACTGGGAACATTTCTGATGGGGACGGTGCTGACGCTGGTTGTCTGTGAGAGCGGTTCTATCTGGTCGGCGGTACTGATTCATGCGCTGTATAGCATTTTTGCGGGAGACGGACAAATTTTGCATATTGATACAAACCAGAGTTTTCCGGCTATCTGGACTTATACCTTGGAAACGGACAACTGGCTGCTTATAGGTATGCCCGGAATGAATACCATATACAGGGCGCTGCCTTCCATGCTTGGCTTTTTACTGACAGGGGTACTGGCGGTATGCTGGATGAGAAAGGCAGGCAGGACGGGAGCGGTCTGCGGAAGGGAGCGGAAATGAAAACAGGATTATGTATAGTTTGTGCGACAGCAGTTATAGTGGCTGTTGGACTGTGCCGGAAACCGGCGGCGGTTCTGGCAAGAGAAGAAATACTTGTCGGTGTACCGCAGGCGGATGCTAATATAGAAAAAGCTGCACTGACGGAAAATCTTTATCCTGCAGAATTAATCAGCGCCTTACAGCGGAATCACGAGCTTCTTGATTTTGTGGAAGGATATCTGACAATTGAGGCGAGAGCTTACGGCGGCATTACGCAGGCGGAAAGCCGGGAGCAGTGCCCGCTTTTTCTGCAATGGGATGCGCGCTGGGGGTATGCACCATATGGAGAAATCAATATCGGGCTATCCGGCTGCGGACCAACCTGCCTGTCGATGGTGCTCTACAGTCTCACGCGGGACGAGAGCCTTACGCCCGACATGCTGGCGCAGCGCGCGCTGGATGAGGGGTATTATGTGGAGGGCGTAGGAACCTCCTGGGCATTTTTAAAAGATATAGCCCCGCAATATGGGGTGATGGTTACGGAAGAGCAGCTATATGATGAAGAGGCGATGAAGCTGTACCTGGGCGATGGCAAGCTTGTTATCTGCGCGATGGGACCGGGAGATTTTACGGATACGGGGCATTTTATTGTGGTCAGAGGATATGCCGATGGAAAACTGCTGATTAATGACCCGTTCAGCCGGAAAAACAGCACCCGGGCATGGGAGCCGGAGGTCATCCGTAGTCAGTGCAGCCGGGTGTGGACCTATGAGGCGGTAAGATAACGGAACAACCATTTATGTCTGATTGCGCAGGCTTTATCATACAGGAAAGAGAGGCGGTCTGGATGGATCATAACAACATACTGATGATTGAAGACGACCCGGCAATCCGGGAGGGTGTGCGCATTCTGCTGGAGGGAGAGGGGTATCACGTGGAGGAAGCGGAAAACGGCAGGATGGGGCTGGAAAAACTGACGGAGAATACTCATCTTGTAATACTGGACATTATGATGCCGGGAATCTCCGGAATCAGGACCTGTGAGGAAATCCGCAAGGTATCGAATGTGCCGGTGCTGTTTCTGACGGCAAAAGAGCAGGAATCCGATAAGGTAATCGGTCTGACGGCGGGCGGGGACGATTATCTGGTAAAGCCGTTTTCCTATGCGGAGCTGCTTGCCAGGGTAAAGGCGCTGCTGCGCAGGCGCAACGTTTACGACAAAGCAGCACAGGAGGAAAAGAGCAATCTGCCCGAATGGCTGGGGAAGGGGGACATCCGTATCTGCACCATACAGAACAGTGTGTTTGTGCGGGGAGAGGAAGTGAATCTCACAGAACTGGAATACCGGCTGCTGCTTCTTTTCATGGAATATCCGCAGAAAATATTTTCCGCGCGCAATCTCTATGAGAGCGCATGGGAGGAGCCGTTTGACCTCGGCTCTGCAAACACAGTGATGGTGCATATCCGCAGGCTCAGAAAAAAGGTGGAGGAGGATGCGCAGAATCCGAAGCTTATCGAAACCGTATGGGGAAAGGGATACCGCCTTGGCAGATAAAGTACGTGCGGAAAGAGATACCGCTCTGGCAGATAAAATACATGGGGAAAGGGATACCGCCCTGGCAGATAAAATACGTGTGAAAAGGGGTACTGCTCTGACAGACAGATTTCGTGCGGAAAGCCTGACAGGAAAGATGGTAACGCGCCTGTTGCGTGGGCTGGGCGTTGGTCTGTTTGTTTTTGTTGTGCTCTATTTTGGGAGCGTGAATATTCTGCAGTATGATACGCAGTGGAGCTTTCTGCTCTATCATGAGGAGGAGAAAGGGCTGGAAGCGCTCCAGATTTATGCAGACAGGAATCACCTGGCGGCGACAGATGCTGCCAAAATCCGGAAATGGGCAGAAGAAAACGGGTTTGCGGAACTGAAAGTTTACCGTGAGGATGAAATTTTATTTGACAGCAAAGTAAAGGACAGGGACAGCCGCGGCACGGAGGAAGGGTCAGGCGTCTGGGCGAGCGGCATAAGCCAGTATGCAAGAAAATATACGGAGGTCGTTCACTTTGCAGATGGAGACGCTTTTGTTTATCTGTATAGCGGTCTGGCAGAAAAGTACTTTCACTTCATCTTTGGTATCACGGTGATGCTTGGCTTTGCAGCCTGTCTGGGTGTCTTTATCCAGGGAATGCAGGAGGATGTGCGGTATATCCAGTGTCTGCAGCGCGAGGTGGCGGTAATCAGCCTGGGAAATCTGGAGGAGAAGGTGACGATACAGGGAGAGGATGAGCTGGCGCAGCTCGCACGCGGACTGGACAGTATGCGGCAGGAGTTAAAGGAGCATGAGCAGACAGAGAAGGAGCTGCGCGCGGCGCAGGAAAAGCTGGTGGTCGGCATGTCGCATGACCTGCGCACGCCGCTGACAGGGCTGCTGACGTATATGGAGATTTTAAGAAAGCAGGAGCGGGAGGGAAATGTCAGCGGGGAATACATTGAGAAAGCGTACAGCCGCATCCTGCAGATAAAATCGATGTCTGACCGGATGTTTGAATTCTTTTTTATTGATTCCCAGAAAGAGACAGAGCTGGAGCCGCCGGAGGATATCCGCAGCGTGCTGGGGGATTACCTCTCGGAGCTGTGCGCCCTTTTAGCGGACGACGGCTTTTCGGTAAACGCGGACGGGCTGGAGTGGAGAAATGTCCGTATACGGGTAAATACCGATTATATGGGGCGTATCCTGAACAACATCATTTCCAATATCGAAAAATACGGCGACCGGGAGCGCGCGGTGCAGATAGAGCTTACCTGCGGGGCGGACCAGGTGGAGGTTCTTATCGCAAACGGAAGAGCCATGCCGGACAGCTACGTTGCCGGAACCGGCATTGGTGTGAAAAACGTCTCTATGATGATGGAAAAAATGGGCGGCTCCGCCAGGGTCGGAATCCTGGAGGATACCTACTGGATAGAACTGTGGTTTCCAATATGTGAAGATACAACAAAATCCCACCGCTGCTGATGCAGAGATGGGATTTTTCCTGTGCCACAGTAAAAATTCCCCCTGCATAGCAGGGGGTAAATCTTTAGACAGAAATCAACCAGTCAATCAGGTTGATGGATTTTATACCATTATAGGAAGAATCCATTCCGGTATTCAGGGAAAGAACGATTTTTTCGTAGTTATCGCTGATTTTCTGGAGTGGTGCTAATTCCCGCCTGCGAACGTCTTCACTGGTCATTGCTTCCGTGACCTGAACATAAAGTTTGTCGTCTGCCTTTGTTGCGATAAAATCAACTTCGGAATTATCTACCTTACCGATAGAAACATCATATCCCCGACGAAGCAGTTCAAAGTAAACAACATTCTCTATCGCATGACCGCTATCACGGTCTCTGAATCCAAGCAGATAGTTCCTGAGTCCAATATCAACAATGTAGTATTTCCCAAGGGTACGTAAGAATTCCTTTCCTTTGATATCGAATCTTTTGACATCATAGAAGAAATATGCCTCCAGCAGTGCATTTACATAAGCCTGTACAGTGTGAGCACTTGGGGTTCCTTTTCGCCTCCCGTCTTCAAGAAGTCCTTCATTCACCAGGGTGTTGCCGATAGAAGAAACAGAAATGTTGCTTCCGATGTTATCAGCAAGGAACATGGTAATCTTTTTCAAAAGAACAGGGTCGGTGATTCTCTTTTGACCTCTGCGATTTTCGCGTTCGAGAATATCTCTCATAATAACGGTAGAGTAGATGCCCTCCAGCAGCACCAGTGCTTTTTCCTGGTCTAAGCCTATGTCAGCAATGCCCGGCATTCCGCCAAACCGCATATATGCATCAAAAACCTCATGGAGTTCATAATAATTTCCCATTTTATCAATAGCTTGTTTGCGTGTATTGCCCCAGGCACTTTTCGTTTCTCTTATTTCAAAATCGTGGAATGATAAAAATTCAGAGAAAGACAAAGGCAGCATCTTTATTTCTACGCATCTGCCAGATAAATAGGTGGCATATTCGGAGGAGAGCATGTAGGCATTTGAACCCGTGACATAAATATCGCAATTAAAATCAACACGGAAAGAGTTCACAGCATCCTCCCAGTCAGGAACACGCTGAACCTCATCGAAGAAGAGGTACATTCTTTTATCTGGTATGATATGCTGCCTGACATATTCGTAGAAAGAATCGCTATTCATATTCTTATAAGCGTGTGATTCAAAATTCATTTCAAGAATCTGGTCGTCAGTAACTCCATTTTCCTTTAGGTGAATGGTCATTAGTTTCAGCAGGCTGGATTTGCCACATCTGCGGATTCCGGTAACAACCTTCACTGGCTCGGTGTCCTGAAATGCTATAATCTTATTTAGGTATAAATCTCTTTTTTTGAGTTTATGAGTATCAATCATTTGCCATACCTCCTTGTGATAAGAGTATAGCATAAACTTATGAAAAAATCAAGTTTGTGCACTGAAATGCAAAAACTTGATTTATCTGTTGCTATCCTTTGGAACCGACCGGGGCGCCGCCGCCCATGACATTTCCGTTTTTGTCGATGATGCGCCCCTGGGAATCGACGTGTCCGCCCTCCGGCACAGCCCAGCCGCCGTCTTTTGAAAAGGTTTCTCCGCTGGGAGTGGCAATATTTCCGTTGCTGTCAACACGGGAACCCTTTGGCGGAACAAAGCCCTGCCCGGCGACATCTTCCACGCTGTCTGACGAATCCTTTGCAGCAGTGGCAGAAACATTTTCTGTTTCTTCTGCCTTTGTCCGGCTTTCCGTCTGTGTGCTGAGTTCTGTTTCCGTCTGCGTGGCGGGAGCTTCATTTGCACAGCCGGTCATCCCGGCAAGCAAAACCGCTATACAGATTCCTGCAAATCTTCTCTTCTTCATTTTCACGTCCTCCTTCAATTCGTTTCCGCAAGATTTCCCGCACCCTACCCTGAAGCACGGGAGAGGTTTGTCTTTATTGTATCACGGGAAAAGCTTAATATTAGCTTACAAATTCTTAATAATCATGAATATTGGGGCGCGATTCGGGTTGTTTTTCATTAAAAATTTTATTGACAATTTTTGAATTATCCGGGTATAATAAAAACAAGAAAACAGTTTGTTTTCGGTATGCACAGTCTCCGTGAATGACGGGACTATAATTTCGAATATCATTCAACAGTATGTTTTGACTCCGGGAGCGACGGGTCATAAATTTCGAATATCGCTCAATTGTATGTCTGGTCTCCGCAGATGACGGGACTATAATTTCGAATATCATCTAATTGTATGAAATAACAATAACTCCACTTTCGTGGAGTTATTGTTATATTGGAGGATGAAAAGCAACATATGATAAAACTGGTCAAGGTGAAACAAGAATTTTATGATTTATGTAATAAATATTCAGTAGCGGATGAACTGTTATTTAATGAAAAGGGTAGGCCATGTGTTTTGCTTATTCGTTTGCGATATAAAGGAAATCTGGGAACCTTTGTTGTTCCATTGAGGTCTAATATATCCCCGTCAGTGCCAAAGAAAGACTATTTTCCTCTGCCGCCCAATAAGAAAACAAAACCGAAATATCGTCATGGAGTTCATTATATAAAATTGTTTCCAGTGAGTAAGAAGTACATTGATACATATCCTGTCGGCGGAGATGCTTATTATTCTGCTGTTTTGAATATATTAACTAAAAATGAACGCAGAATTGTTATGGCGTGTCAGGACTATCTGAGACAGTGTGAAAATGGCAACAAACATATGATGACGCCGGATATAGATGGCATTTTAGCTGTTTTGGACATGTATTAAGGTGATACGGGAAATGAACAGGCGGAATCGAAGAATGTATCAGATAGCAAAGCGGCAGAGAACAAAATCTCTGTCGTTTTTTGTTGGAAACTTCTTGACAATTATATCGGACTTCGATATACTATATATAGAACCTCGATATATCGAAGTGAAATAGTGAGGATGTATATGGATAGTAAAATCAAACGAATTTATGTACCGATGACGGAAAGCGGTTTTTATATTTTGTTCTGTCTCCAGCAGCCGCAGCATGGTTACGGAATCAGCCACCAGGTCAGGCAGATGACAGACGGAGAGTTGATCATCAGTGCGGGTACGATGTACGGAACGCTTTCGAAAATGGAAAAAGACGGGCTGATTGCCTTTCAAAGGGAAGAAGAAAAAAGAAAAATTTATCAGATTACAGAGCTTGGAAAAGAAATCTTAAATCTTGAACTGAAACGTATAGAACGTTTGTATAAAAATAGCAAAGGAGAGGGAGTAAATGAATAACAGAAAAACGGTTATACGCTTTTTTACCATCGCGGATTACGAGGAGGAAGAAGCCTGGCTGCATGAGCAGCATAAAAACGGATGGAAACTATCGAAAATGATTCCGCCGTGCTTCTATATTTTCGAGCAGTGCACGCCGGAAAATGTGGCGTATCGGCTGGACTATAAAAATAACACAGAAAACAGTCACTATTTTCAGATGTTCCGGGATTATGGCTGGGAATATATCGGGCGATGCGTTGGATGGCTATATTTCCGGAAACCGTTATCAGAAACAAATTCCGAACAGGATGGAGAAATTTTCTCCGACAACGAATCAAGAGTGGAATTGATCAATCATGTAATGAAAACCCGGCTGCTTCCGCTTATGATAATCTTCCTCTGCTGTGTGTTTCCGAATTTTATCAAAAGCATGGAGACCAGCGATTCCCTTGCAAGCGTGTTCACAGTGCTGTTTGCTGTTCTGACGCTGCTATATCTTTATCTGTTTGTTTATTGCGGTCTGAAACTGCGAAAACTGAGAGAAAAATACAGAAATGACTGAAACACTTGCTTCTAGAAAGACCGTCGTTATTGTTCACGCCAGCCTCAAAACACCTGCTGTTTGAGGCGTGAGAATGTGATTCAAGCGTGAGCAAATCCCATTCGCGAAGCGAATTTTAAATGGATTTGCGAAGGTTACTGGAACGGAGTGAACAGTAACAGACCGTCACCCCGCCGGGCGACGGCTTTTCATTTCTGCTTGCATTTTTTTGCGGGATGTTGTTATAATGCATAAGGAAATAAACTGGAAATGATTTAAATAAAGGATAGAGTGATTTATGGCAAAAAAGACATATGACGCGGCGAGTATATCCGTGCTGGAGGGACTGGAGGCGGTCCGCAAGCGGCCGGGCATGTATATCGGCAGCGTTTCCAGAAAGGGATTGAACCATCTGGTTTATGAGATTGTAGATAATGCGGTGGATGAGCATCTGGCAGGCTATTGCAGTCAGATTGAGGTATATCTGGAAAAGGACGGTTCCGCAACGGTGAACGATGACGGGCGCGGCGTGCCGGTGGATATGCATGAAAAGGGCGTCCCGGCGGAGCGGCTGGTGTTCACGACGCTGCATGCGGGCGGAAAATTTGATAATGACAGCTACAAAACCAGCGGCGGTCTGCACGGAGTCGGCTCTTCGGTGGTAAACGCGCTTTCCACGTATCTGGACGTGCAGGTGAGCCTCGGCGGACAGATCCACCACGACCGCTTCGAGCGGGGCGTGCCGGTGGTGGAACTGGAGAAGGGCTTGCTTCCGGTGATCGGGAAGACGAAAAGAACCGGTACCTGCATCAATTTTCTGCCGGATCCGGAAATTTTTGAAAAGACACAGTTTGCGGCGGAGGAGATCAAGAGCCGCCTGCACGAGACGGCATACTTAAACCCGGCGTTGACGATCATTTTTGAAGACCGGCGGGGTGAGACGGTCGAGCATCTGGAATATCATGAGCCGGATGGCATCGTGGGCTTTGTAAAGGATTTAAACCGCAACAAGGAGACGGTACAGGAGCCGCCGGTGTACCTGAAGGGCGAGCTGGACGGCATCACGGTGGAGTGTGCGTTCCAGTATGTGAACGAATTTCATGAAAACGTGCTTGGCTTCTGCAACAACATTTACAACGCGGAGGGCGGCACGCATCTGACGGGCTTTAAGACGGCATTTACTGCGATCATGAACACCTACGCCAGAGAGCTTGGCATTTTAAAAGAAAAGGATGCCAATTTTACCGGCGCGGATATCCGCAACGGCATGACGGCGGTGGTGTCTGTGAAGCATCCGGCGCCGCGCTTTGAGGGGCAGACAAAGACGAAGCTTGACAACCAGGACGCGGCGAAGGCGGTCGCCAAGGTGGTCGGCGACGAGGCGGTGCTGTATTTCGACCGCAATCTGGAAACTTTAAAAAAGGTGCTGTCCTGCGCGGAGCGGGCGGCAAAAATACGAAAGACCGAGGAGAAGGCAAAGACGAACCTTCTGACGAAGCAGAAGTATTCCTTCGATTCCAACGGCAAGCTGGCAAACTGCGAGAGCAGAAGACCGGAGCTGTGCGAGATTTTTATCGTAGAGGGAGATTCTGCGGGCGGCTCCGCAAAGATGGCGCGCAACCGTAACTTCCAGGCAATCATGCCCATCCGCGGAAAAATCCTCAACGTGGAGAAGGCAAGCATCGACAAGGTGCTGGCGAACGCGGAGATTAAGACAATGATCAACGCTTTTGGCTGCGGATTTTCAGAAGGCTATGGAAATGACTTCGATATCTCGAAGCTGCGTTACGACAAAATTATCATTATGGCGGATGCCGACGTGGATGGCGCGCATATCAGCACGCTGCTTTTGACATTGTTCTACCGCTTTATGCCGGAGCTGATCTACGAGGGGCACATCTATATTGCAATGCCGCCGCTCTACAAAGCGATGCCGTCGCGCGGACCGGAGGAATATCTGTACGACGACAAGGCGCTGGAAAAATACCGGAAGACACATAAAAACTTTACGCTGCAGCGCTACAAGGGTCTCGGAGAGATGGATGCGCAGCAGCTCTGGGAGACGACGCTCAATCCGGAAACGCGTGTACTCAAGCGCGTAGAGATCGAAGATGCGCGCATGGCATCCAGCGTCACGGAAATGCTGATGGGCACCGAAGTGCCGCCGCGCAAGGCGTTCATTTATGAGCACGCAAAGGACGCCGAGCTGGATATATAAGCTCTTCCAGGCGGAGGAGGCGTTTTAGGCGGCGGGGTGGTAAGATGCGTCTGGCGTCTGGGAAAATGAGCGGCGCCGGGCAGCAAAAAGACATTCCGGGACATATCGGTGAGTGGATTCCGGAAAAAGCGGCTTCTCGCAAAAAAAGGAAATTTGAGGTAATATGAGGTAATAGAAATATATGGAAAACACACAGCAGCAGATCATCCGGACAGAGTATTCGGAGATCATGCAAAAATCTTATATTGATTATGCGATGAGCGTCATCGTGGCACGTGCGCTTCCGGATGTGCGCGACGGGCTGAAGCCGGTACAGCGCCGGACGCTCTACGACATGTATGAGCTGGGTATCCGCTACGACCGCCCATACCGCAAATGCGCGCGTATCGTCGGCGATACGATGGGTAAATATCATCCGCACGGCGACAGCTCCATCTATGAGGCGCTTGTCGTTATGGCGCAGGATTTCAAGAAAGGACTTCCTCTGGTGGACGGACACGGAAATTTCGGGTCCATCGAAGGGGACGGCGCCGCGGCGATGCGTTACACGGAGGCGCGTCTGCAAAAAGTCACGCAGGAGGCATTTCTTGCCGACCTTGATAAAAACGTGGTTCCGTTCGTTCCAAACTTTGACGAGACGGAAAAAGAGCCGGAGGTGCTTCCAGTGCGCCTGCCAAACCTTCTGATCAACGGTGCGGACGGTATCGCGGTCGGTATGGTGACGAGCATTCCGCCGCACAATCTCGGTGAGGTGATCGATGCGGTCATTGCCACCATCAAAAACAGCGACATCACGACGGAAGAGCTGATGCAGTACATTCAGGGGCCGGATTTTCCCACCGGAGGCATCGTGGTCAACAAGGACGAACTGCCGGACATTTACAAGACCGGCACGGGCAAAATCCGCATCCGCGGCAAGGTGGAGGTGGAGAAGGGAAAGAACGGAAAAGAAAACCTTGTCATCAGCGAAATTCCCTATACCATGATCGGCGCCAATATCGGCAAATTTTTAAACGACGTGGCTGCTCTGGTGGAGACGAAAAAGACGACCGATATCGTTGATATCTCCAACCAGTCGTCGAAGGACGGCATCCGCATTGTGCTGGAGCTGCGCAAAAACGCCGACACGAATAATCTGATAAACATGCTTTACAAAAAGACGCGCCTGGAGGATACCTTTGGCGTAAATATGCTGGCGGTGTCGGACGGCAGACCGGAAACGCTCAGTCTGAAAAAAATCATTGAGCATCACATCGATTTCCAGTTTGAGGTGAACACGCGCAAGTATCAGACGCTGCTGGAGAAGGAGCAGGCAAAGAGGGAAATCCAGGAGGGGCTGATAAAAGCCTGCGACGTTATCGACCTGATTATCGAGATCCTGCGCGGAAGCAAGAGCCGCGAGCAGGCGAAAGAATGTCTGGTAAACGGCGTTACCGAGGGCATCAAGTTTAAATCGCGCGCCTCGAAAAAGCAGGCGGAGCAGCTTCGTTTTACCGACGCGCAGGCGACGGCGATCCTGGAGATGCGGCTCTACAAGCTGATCGGGCTGGAGATCGCCGCGCTGCAGAAGGAACACGACGAGACGGTAAAGAATATTGCCCGCTACGAGGATCTTTTAAATAATTACGGCTCCATGGCGAAGCAGATCGTGAAGGAGCTGCAGAGCTTTAAGAAGGAGTACGCCGTACCGCGCAAAACGGTGGTTGAGAACGGCGAGGAGGCTGTCTATGAGGAAAAGAAGATTGAGGAGATGGAGGTCGTCTTTCTGATGGACCGCTTCGGCTACGCGCGCACTGTGGATGCGGCGACCTACGAGCGGAACAAAGAGACGGCGGACGCGGAAAACCGCTATGTGATCTCCTGCATGAATACCGATAAGATCTGTCTGTTTACGGATATGGGCAGCCAGCATCTCATCAAGGTGCTCGATGTGCCCTTCGGAAAATTCCGCGATAAAGGCAAGCCGATCGATAATTTCTGTAATTACAGCAGCGCGCAGGAGACGATCGTCTATGCGGAGAGCCTGCAGCGCGTGAAGATGTCTTTGCTAATTTTCGGAACTGCGCAGGGCATGGTGAAGCAGGTGGAGGGCAGCGAGTTTGATGTGGCAAAGCGCACGATCGCGGCGACGAAGCTGCAGGAGGGCGACAAGGTGATCTGCGTACACCGGATGGACGAGGCGGAGACGGCGGTATTTAAGACAGAGCGCGATATCTGTCTGCGCATCCAGATCGGCGATATTCCTTTAAAGAAAAAGGGCGCGATCGGCGTACGCGGCATCCGCTTAAATGAGGGCGACCGCGTGGAGGCAATGTATTATCCGAACGGCGAAAAGGATAAAACCATTCTCTATAAAGAAAAGGAAGTCCGGCTGGACAGGCTGAAGGTCGCCGGGCGCGACACCAAAGGCACGAAGCTGCGCGGATAGCAGCTCGCAGGCGGTAAAAAATATGGAAAAATCGTGTAAGATTAAGGAAAACTTGAAAAAAACACTTGTTTTTCCGGATAAGCGTGCTATAATGAGGATGATAAGAATATGTTACTAGAGTGTGAGCGGGTTGAAAAACCCGCTCAATCTTATGTTGCCGGGCGTGTCGGAGAAAAAAGACGGCGGACACAAAAGACGGCATATCTGGAGGAATGCGGGGCGTATGACAAAAAAAGAAATGTATGAACAGAAAACGGAAGCGATACTGCAGCCGATCGTGGATGCGAACGGATTTGAGCTGGTAGACGTGGAGTATGTGAAGGAGGGCGGAAGCTGGTACCTGCGCGCGTACATCGATAAGCCGGGCGGCATCACGGTGGACGACTGCGAGCTGGTGAGCCGGGCGGCGAACGATATTCTGGATGAGCAGGACTTTGTTGAGGAATCCTATATCTTTGAGGTAAGCTCTCCGGGACTTGGGCGGCCACTCAAAAAAGAGAAGGATTTTGTGCGCAGCATTGGGGAAGAAGTGGAGATCCGCACGTTCCGCGCGATAGAACGACAGAAGGAATTTTACGGCATTTTAAAAGCCTTTGATAAAGAAACCGTCACGATCATGATGGAAGATGAAAGTGAAATGCAGATTGCGAGAGCTGATATTGCGCTGATAAGACTGGCTTTCGATTTTTAAGGAGGAAAAGGGAAAATGAATAACGAATTAATGGAAGCACTGGACGTTCTGGAGAAGGAGAAAAACATCAGTAAGACGGTCCTGCTGGAGGCGATCGAGCAGTCGCTGATCCAGGCGTGCAAAAACCATTTTGGCAAGGCGGACAATGTGAAGGTGGATATCGACCCGAACACCTGTGAGTTCTCCGTCCATGCGGAGAAAACCGTTGTGGAAGAGGTGGAGGATCCGGTGATGGAGATCAGCCTCGCAGACGCAAAGATGAAGGATTCCCGCTACGAGGTGGGCGATGTGGTAAATGTGGAGATCAAATCGAAGGAGTTCGGACGCATCGCAACACAGAATGCGAAAAATGTAATCCTCCAGAAGATCCGTGAGGAGGAGCGCAAGGTGCTGTACAACGAATATTACAGCAAGGAGCGCGAGGTAGTGACCGGCATCGTGCAGCGCTATCTTGGAAGAAATGTCAGCATCAATCTCGGCAAGGTAGATGCGGTTTTAAATGAAAATGAGATGGTGAAGGGCGAGACCTTCTACCCGACCGAGCGCGTGAAGGTTTACGTGCTGGAGGTAAAGGACACGCCGAAGGGACCGAAGGTACTCGTTTCCCGCACACATCCGGAGCTGGTGAAGCGGCTGTTTGAAAACGAGGTGACGGAGGTGCGCGACGGCACCGTTGAGATCAAGTGCATTGCAAGAGAGGCAGGCAACCGCACGAAGATGGCGGTCTGGTCGAACGACCCGGATGTCGATGCGGTGGGCGCATGTGTCGGCATTAACGGCTCCCGTGTAAACACCATTGTTGAGGAGCTGCGCGGAGAGAAGATCGACATCATCAACTGGGATGAAAACCCGGCGCTGCTGATCGAGAACGCGCTCAGCCCGGCAAAGGTTATTTATGTTGCGGCGGACAATGATGAGAAGACTGCACAGGTAGTCGTGCCGGATTATCAGCTTTCCCTTGCGATCGGCAAGGAGGGACAGAACGCGAGACTTGCCGCAAGGCTTACCGGCTTCAAGATCGATATCAAGAGTGAGACGCAGGCGATCGAGGCGGGAGACTTTGACGAGATCGAGGATGACGATTATTACGAAGAGGACTATGACGAGTACGGAGATGCCTATGCCGAGGATGACGGTCAGCAGTATGAGGAGACTTACGCCGAAGAGGATGGGCAGCAGTATGAAGAGGACGGCGCGTATGAGGAAGATCCTGCGCAGCCGGAATCCGAAGAATAAGCGGGAGATAGAAGATGGGACAGACAAAAAAGGTTCCGCAGCGCAAGTGCATCGGGTGTCAGGAGATGAAAAATAAAAAGGATATGATCCGTATCCTGCGGACGCCGGAGGAAGAGCTTGTGATCGATACTACAGGCAGAAAAAATGGAAGAGGCGCATATCTGTGCTTTTCGATGGAATGCTTCGAGAAAGCAGTGAAAAGCAGGGGACTGGAGCGCTCGCTGAAGACGGGCATTTCTCCCGAGGTATATGATAGTTTGAAAAAGGAGATAGAGCGGATTGAGACAAAATAAGATACTCTCTCTGATCGGGCTGGCTACGAAGGCGGGCAAAACCATGAGCGGGGAATTTTCTACGGAAAAAGCGGTAAAGACCGGGGTCGCCTGCGTGGTGCTTGTATCAGAGGAAGCCTCTGAAAATACCCGGAAAAAGTTTCAGAATATGTGTACATTTTATGAGGTGCCGCTTTATTTTTACGGAACGAAGCTGGAGCTTGGCGCGGCGATGGGGAAGGAATTCCGCGCGTCGCTTGCTGTGACAGATCCGGGGCTTTCCAATGCCATTATAAAGGAACTAGCCAACAGAGACGAACGGAGGTAGTGAGTATGTCGGAAATGAGAGTGCATGAGCTTGCAAAAGAGCTTGGCAGAGCGAATAAAGAAGTAATGGAATATCTGAAAGGAAAAGGGATCGAAGTAAAGAGTCATATGAGTATGCTGGAAGATGAACATGTAGAAATGGTACGAAAGGGTGTGGGCAGCAGACCGGTTCCGGTAAAGAAGGAAGCGGAAGGAAGCGAGAAGCCTGCAAAGACCGGGGAGAAGACGGCTGAGGCAGGCGCGCGCCCGGCGGGTGTGCCAAAGAAGAAAAATATTACGAGAATTTTCCGCTCCCAGAACAGCCGTACCGGTATTCAGAAGCCGGCCGGGATGAGAACCGCTGAGGATAAACCGGCAGGTACGAGAGCGGCGGGCAGCAGACCGGCAGGTACGAGACCGGCAGGCGCAAGACCGGCGGGCACCCGTCC
>UMDR01049666.1_pt1 | contig 25791 bp, 35 predicted proteins | sample 1964541 | NCBI WGS metagenome assembly UMDR01 (sample SAMEA4835999, study PRJEB28245) | human gut metagenome | biome: gut microbiome; material: fecal sample | place: Denmark | collected 2008 | reverse complement strand
GAAGCCTTAAAGACGGCGGCCAGTACCGCAGTAGGAGCCTTGCCGGGTGCGTTGTCTGCCGGATGGGAAGCACTGAAAACAGGAATTTCCGCTGTGGGTGACGGACTAGGGACGCTGCTTGATGCAGGCTGGGAAGCCTTAAAGACGGCGGCCAGTACCGCAGTAGGAGCCTTACCGGGTGCGTTATCTGCCGGATGGGAAGCACTGAAAACAGGAATTTCCGCCGTAGGTGACGGGCTGGGGACGCTGCTTAATGCAGGCTGGGAAGCTTTAAAGACGGCAGCAGGTACAGCCGTAGACGCATTACCGGGAGCGGTAAGCAGCGGATTAGAAACACTGAAAACAACAATTTCCGGTATCGGTGATGGACTGGGGACGCTGCTTGATACGGGCTGGGAAGCCTTAAAAACAGCGGCAAGTACGGCGGTTGATGGCTTATCTTCTGCCGTGGGTCCGGGATTTGAAACATTAAAAACAACAATTTCCGCCGTGGGTGACGGACTGGGGACATTACTTGACGCAGGCTGGGAAGCCTTAAAGACGGCGGCCAGTAGCGCAGCAGACGCTGTTAAGAGTGCATGGGAAGGAGTAAAAGACTTTTTCGGTGGTATCTGGGATGCAATTACAGGTGGAGGGGATGCAGAAGTTTCCACACCTGCGATTGATACAAGTGCGCTGGAAGGGGCAGAAATTTCCATACCGTTAGATACGGCATCCATTGAAGCGGCAAATACAGCAATACAGGCGTTGTCAGAAAGCCTTGCATCCGCACAGCAGAGCGCGTCTGCGTTTGGAACTTCTTTCAGTGATGCACAGACAGCGGCAACAACGGCAGCAACAGCCGTCCAGACAGCTATGCAGTCTGTAACACAGTCGTTCACAGACACAACAACGGGAATGGCTACAATGTCGGAGGGAATGACAACGGCGGCAACCGGAATACAAGCGGTATTGCAGCTATTACAGACGGCATTCACAACGGCGGCATCAGCTATTCAGACAACCGTAACAACGGCAGCGACAGCCGTTCAGACAACAACGACAATGACAACGGCAGCAGTAAATACGTTAATTACAACGACACTGATGCTGATAACGTCATTGATTACAACGTCACTTGCAAACATAAATTCCCAGTTTATCAGCGCCGGGAATGCAATCAGAAGCAGCGCACAAAGTACCATGCAGGGCGTACAGACGGCTTTCCAAACGGGAATGTCAACGGCGCAGAGCGTGGTATCTTCCGGGCTGGCATCTATACGCAGTATGTTCGCAAACTGTCATTTGCAGTTGCCGCATATTGCGTTACCACATTTCAGCGTGTCCGGAACACTTTCACTAAATCCGCCGCAGGTTCCGAGTATTTCGGTAGCGTGGTATAAAGCCGGAGGTATTCTTTCAAACCCGACAATTTTCGGAGCTATGAACGGAGGACTGTTAGGGGGCGGGGAAGCTGGGAAAGAAGCTGTATTGCCATTATCTGAATTATGGTCGAACATGAAGCAGATTTTCAGCAATGCGCTGCAGGAAAGGGACGGCGCACTGATGGCGGCGTTTGCGTCTGCCGGGGGTGGAACATATGATGTGTTCAATACATACAACACCACAAAAGCCCCGGAAATGGAGCCGCCGCGCTTTGTGGAAAGCTCAACTGTCAGAAAAAACAATGCAAATATTAATGTTACGAACAGCCCTACAGTGATTGTACAGGGAGATAAACCGGACGATCTGGAAGGAAAACTGGAACGTAACAATCAAAACTTGCTGCGGCAGATCAAAGAGATGCTGGACGGGCAAGAAGATGATGATAGGCGGTCAAAGTATGATTAAAACATATACCACAATTTCCGGGGATATGTGGGACCAGATAGCAGCAGATCAGATGGGTTCCGTCCTGTATATGGACAAACTCATAAAAGCAAATGCGAAATATGCGGAAATTTTCGTCTTTCCAGCCGGGGTAGTGCTTACTATCCCGGAAGTGGAGGATGAAGAAAACTTAGAACTGCCGCCGTGGAAAAGGGGGCTACTGGATAATGAGTGATAAGACATTAGCCCGCCGGGTGGAACTACGGCTTGCGTTCAAAAATGTAAAAGTACCGGAAGATTTCAATTTGCATTTGCAGTCTGCCACATACACGGATGAAGAGGAAGACGCAGCAGACGATTTCCAGCTTGTCTATGATGACCGGGAAAATAATATGCTGGGAAAATGGCTTGTAGTGCAGGCAACAGTCAAGACTACAAGAACGGTCACGACAACGACAACAAGCGAAAAGACAATAAACTACGTTGTAAAACGCGGTGATACCTTATGGGCTATTGCTGCAAAATATCTGGGGAGCGGTACAAAATATCCGCAGATCGCTTCCCAGAATAAAATAAAAAATCCGAATTTGATTTACCCGGGGCAGGTATTTAAAATTACCGTTCCGGGGAAATCAACAACGACAACAAAGAAAACAACTGTCACAACGAAAAAAAGCACGGTAGACGGAGATACAAGGCACTCTGCAAAGTATGTGGAAGCGGTTCTGGTGCAGAAGAATTGGAACGATACCGGGAAAGATGCAGTCTTAGAATGTGGCGTATTTGAGATTGACAGCGTAGATATGTCCGGCCCGCCGGATAAGGTTACGCTGAAATCAACGTCTATTCCCTATTCCAGCACCTTGCGTAAAGAAAAGAAATCAAGGGCATGGGAGAAAACAAGTCTGAAAGTGATTGCGCAGCAGATCGCAAAACAGGCAGGGTTAAAACTGATGTATGAAAGTACAGAAAATCCGCAATACAAACGGAAAGAGCAGGTAAGAATGTCTGATATAAAATTCTTACAGAAGCTTTGCAAAGCAGCAGGGCAGGCACTTAAAGTAACTGCCTTAACGATTGTGATATATGATGCGGAAACTTACGATAAAAAGCCTGCGATAAAGACACTGAAAAAAGGCAGCGGGGATATTATATCTTACAAATTAGGAACGAAACTGACAGATACAGCGTATACAAGCTGTCATGTGTCATGGACGGACCCAAAGACAAAGAAAACGATTGAATATACCTATACGCCGAACAGCAAAAAGGGAAGCGGGCAGACTTTACAGGTGAATGAAAAAGTAACCAGCAAGGCGCAGGCGAAAAAGCTGGCGCAAAAACGGCTGCGGGAAAAGAATACGCAGGAATATACGGGGAGTTTTACTGTAGTTGGTGACGTGTCACTTGTAGCCGGGGCAACGGTAAAATTGAAAGGTTTCCAGCAGTTTGACAAGAAATATAAAATTGCGAAAGCAAGGCACAAACTGACTGGCGGCTATACAACAGAAATTGAATTAAAACAGGTATTGGAGGGGTATTGATGGATAATGAAGAATTGCGGGATATTGTGCGGGTGGGGAAGGTTCACAGCGTCAAAAAAAGCGACATGACGGCCCGTGTGAAGTTTGAAGATAAAGGCATCATGTCCGGGGAACTTCATATTCTTATCAGACCCAGTACCGTTACAACAGGGGTAGCAGAAGGCCATAATCACGCAGTTACCGTGAAAAAGTGGACCCCGGAAATCGGGAGCATGGTGCTTTGTATCATGCTTCCGGATGGGGACGGGGACGGTTTTATTATCGGAGGTGTGCAGTAATGGCAAATATCGGAACATTTGCCGGGGTGTTTTTTTCTGTATCTGACAAGACTGTTCGGACTTTCAATAATATGAAATGGCAGATTTCCGGGAATTATGCGGAACATGACAGGCACATGAAAAGGGATTTGCTGGAATTTCTGGGGCCGGAGTTAGAAACAATCAGTTTTGAAATGAATTTGAGTGTTTTTCTTGGAGTAACGCCGCTGACAGAACTTGAAAAACTGCGGAAGATCGTACAGACAGGGAAGACAGACCGGCTTGTGATTGGCGGAAAGGTTTACGGGGCTTATAAGTGGGCCATGACGGATATTAGCGGGGAACTGAAACGATTTGACAAAAAAGGAAACCTGCTTTCTGCGAAAGTAAGTGTATCTATGAAGGAATATGCGAAGAGGTGACAGACGGTGGACATTATCAGAGGTGACGGGAAATTGCTGGAAAATATAGATTTGGACCCGCAAAATACACATGCGGAAGTGCTACAGAATGTGGCAATCATTGTATCAAGCGTGCAGAAATCCTGTCCAATGGTGCGCGGGCTGGGAATTACCGGGAATATATACGGGCGGCCATTGCCTGCAGTTTTAAATCTTCTGGTAGCGGAAATTTACGATCAAATAGAAACGTATGAGCCACGGGCGATTATTGGCGGGGTGGATTTTGAAACGGATAACACAACGGGAACGATCATTGCAATCGTGGAAATAGAAGGGGTGACGGAAGATGAGTGAGCGGACATATCCGGACATACAGTTTGTTGAAACGGATGTTGAAACGATAATTAATAGCATGATTGCCCTGTATGAACTGATGTATGAGGAAATGACAGGGAAGAAAAAGAAAGTCTATCCGGCATCCCCGGAAAGGCTTTTTATTTCATGGTGCGCGGAAATCGTAGTACAGCAGCGGGTTTTGATCGAAGAAACAGCAAAGAAAAACGTCCCCAGATATGCAGAAGGGGAATATCTGGACAGCCTTGCAGAGCTTTTCCATGATATAGAAAGACTTCCGGCAGAACCAGCGCGGGCAACATTCCGTTGCTACATATCGGAGCCACAGCAACAAAGCGTTTACGTCCCGGAGGGAACACGGATAACGTTTGACGGTGAAATCACTTTTGCAACATTGGAAGAATTAGAGATTATAGCGGGGCAATCATACGGGGATGTGGTGGCGGAATGCCAGACGGCGGGAACCGTTGGAAACGATCTTGCGCCGGGGCAGGTTACGGAGATTGTGGACGTATATGATTATTTTCTTTCTGTTGAGAATATCACAAAGACCGCAGGCGGTTCAGATGAAGAAACAGACGCAGATTATTATTACCGGATGCGTGAAAGCATGGAAAGCTTTTCAACTGCCGGTCCGGTAAACGGCTATATTTATTTTGCAAAAAGTGTATCTTCTGCTATTGCGGATATTGCGGCAACGTCCCCGGAAGCGGGCGTGGTTGATGTGCGCGTGCTGCTGAAAGACGGACAGGAAGCAACGGAAACGATCTTGAAGCAGATCGAAGAGGAATTGAACGCGAAAGACGTGCGCCCCATGACGGATATTGTAACGGTATCTGTACCGGATGAAGATATTTTCAATATTGATCTGACTTACTACATAGAGCGCAACACGCAGGCAAGCAACACCATTATTGCACAGGAAGCGGCGGCAGCAGTTGAAAAATACATATCATGGCAGACCGAAAAAATGGGGCGCGACATTAACCCGTCAAAGCTGGTGGAAATGCTGATGGCGGCAGGAGTGAAGAGAATAGATGTGCGGGAACCTGTTTTTTCAGTCGTGGAGGAAACGCACGTTGCAAAGCTGGGGAAACAGAATGTTATAAATGGGGGAAATGAAAATGAGTAAAAAGGCGGGGCGGATGCAGGATATATACCATGTTGATTTCGCTGAATATCTGCCGCCCGCGCTACAACGGGACCCGAAAATCAAAGCGCTTGCAAAGGTGATGGCAGAACAGCTATTGAGCGTAAGCGGGATTATTGATAATGTGCTGATATATTCCAGAATAGATGAACTGCCGGAAGCACTGGTGGATATACTTGCGTATGATATGCACATTGACTGGTACGATTATTCTTACCCGTTGGAAACGAAACGGGAACTTCTGAAAAACAGTGTAAAGATACATAAAAAAATGGGAACCGTGTATGCGGTGGAAAAGGCGTTGGGGGCGGTATATCCGGAAAGCACGGTGGAAGAATGGTTTGAATACGGCGGGGAACCGCACCATTTTCAAATTATCTGCGATACGACAAATAGCAGAATTGCGGCAAGCTACAGGGAAATTGTAAATGCGGTGAAAATGTATAAACGTCTTTCTTCACATATGGAGGGCGTTGTATATCAAAACCGCATTTCCTGTATCATCCAGACGCATACAGACTGTTTTCTGTATAGAACGCCGCTGACAGGGCGGAGGATGGCGGGGACATATCCGCAGAGAAGCCGGGAAGGTAAGCAGGCGGCGGACGTGCTGATTGTGGGGACGGATGCGGCAGGGTTTGCATTTGTTTCCCCGTTGGCAGGAACAAAGCCACAAAGAAACCGGATATTTCAAAGCAGAACCGCGCAGATTGACGCAGAAACGGCGTTAAATGTATTCGGGTATAGAAATATACCAACAGGGCAGAAAAACGCAGGAGAAACGCCACAGAGAAGCACACAGGAGAAGACAAAGAGTGCGTTTATAGAAAACACAGTGGAAACCGCAAGCTTTTCTTATTCAGTGAAGCTTTGCGGCAGCGCACGGAAGCTGTAAAGGAGGTGAGGAAGAATGCTGACAGCACAGGCAATAGAAGATTTCAGACAGTTTATAGAAAACAACATTGCTTATGCGCAGGTGACGGTAAGCGGAAGCGTTACAAAGATGGCGATACACCGGAGAGAAAGGCTTTCTGACGGCAGAGTTGCCGTATATCTGGAAATAACGCCGCAGGCAAATACAGCCGTCACAATCCAGCGTGTACAACTGTATAACAAAAATAAGCAGTTGTGGGCGGACAAAGCGGAAAACATCAAGCTTTCTGACGTGCAGGAAGGGGCGCTGTACCGTTTTGTATTCAAAATCGAAGAACAGGAGGTTTAAAGAATGTATGTGTGGAAGCAATGGCAGGACCATGTAACAGAGTTTCCGGACAGGTACAGGGAAACGCCGAACAGTGACGGGACGATCACACATACCCCGGATGAAGGGGACGTGATACAGCAGGGAACGCCGCAGAATGCGGCGAATTTTAACCGCATGGAGGACGGTATTTCAAACGCCGGGGAACTGGCGGCGCTGCTTGCCCTTCATGCAATCCATACGGGGCAGCAGTTGGCAGATATGGAAGGGGAAACAATGGAAGTAACGCTGACGAATACACAGTCTTACCCGTTCAACAATTCTAAAAAGACAATGGCGTTGTCACAGAAAAGAAACCATCTTGATTATACCGTAACGGCGGAAGTGCTGGAATATTCCGGCGGCTTTCCGGGGGAAATTGTGGTTTCCGAAAAACTGTTAAACGGGTTCAAGGTTGAGCATACCGGGAGCGCTACAAGTGTAAAACTTAAAATCTATGTGAAAGGTGGGTTTTATTAATGGCAAATGTAATAATTAGATCAGACGAACGCCGGGAGCATGAAGCGTATGTGATGCGTTCTTTTGGCGTACAGGGCAGAGGGACACCGGAGCAGCGGGAAGCCGCAGAGGTGATTGCTGCCAGAAGCAAGGAAGTTGAGAGGGAGGGACGGAGATAATGGCAACAATTAATGTAGAAGAAAAAACACCGGGAAAACATATTGAATATGAGGTTTCCGCAAAGAAAATTACGTTCGGGGATGATGAACTGACTGTGAACCTTGCAACCCGTGAAAGAGATTATGAAGTCACACTGGATATTTGCATTGATGATGAAAACGGCGTTGTGATCGGAACGGGCGGAAGGGCGCGGAAATATGCGGCGCAGATTATCATTCCGGCAAGACGTTATGATGTGATTGAAAATGGAACGGCAGAGGACAGGGAGCCTGCAGAGGGCATACCTTATCCGCTGCCGTTTGATATGTCACTTTGCACACTGATTTTGTGGGGATTGGAGGATTAAAACAATGAGTAATTTTGATGATCTGGCGCTTGCGGTAGCTTCTTACGGCGCAAGAAATAAGGTTTTTTTTGATGATCTGGGGAAGCCGTCAATCATGGTGGCAGTACCAAAGATGAAGTATAGCGATATTATCGAGGGAGGGACACAGGAAACCCTTCCGTGGTGGATTGTGGACGGCGTAGAAAAAGACGTGATCTGGGTGTCAAAGTATATCAATACCGTTGTAAATGACCGCGCCTATTCACTGGCGCTGAAAGACCCGCAGTGCTATATCAATTTTGACCGGGCGCTGCAGGTGTGCCGGAATAAGGGCGCAGGCTGGTATTTGAACCAGAACGGAGTTTTTGCGGCGTTGGTAATGCGTTCGGAGAAAAACGGCACTATCCCCAGAGGTAACACGAACTGGGACGCAAGTTATCTGGCGGCGTGGGAACGGGGCATTAATACATACATTGACGGAGATCATGACGGCGGAAGGACCGCCACGGGTTCCGGACCTGTAACATGGTATGACGATTGGACAGCCGCGGGAATTGCCGATCTTTGCGGGAATTGTCATGAATGGGTTTCCGGTGCAAGGGTAAAAGACGGGGAAATCAATATTATTCCGTATGGTAACGCTATGAAATCTGACTGCAGCATGGCGGCAGACAGCACGGAATGGAAAGCAATCATGCCGGATGGAACGCTTGTTGCACCGGGAACCGCCGGGACGCTGAAAATTGACGGGACAAGCGCCACAAGTAATGCAATGCGTATTAATACAAGCATTGTATATCAGACAACCGATAGCAATGATATTAGCGCGTATTTCAAGGATGTAAAGGCAGCAGAGGGCGTGAACATTCCACAGATTTTGATTGCTGCCGGATTTTTCCCGAATACAGGTTCCACAGCGCCGGGAAGAATGTATGGGCGAAACAACGGTGAGCGCTTGCCTTTGCGGGGGTCCGGTTTCAGCAACACCGGCCTCGGCGGGCCTGCGGCGTTGTTCTTGCGCAGCACCCGGACGTTCAGCAACCACTACATTTCCCTGCGTTCCGCTTTATATGAATAACTGGTAACTGGACACTGTAAAACTGTGGGGATTGCGGCAGCAATCCCCTTAAAACTGACATAAAAATTAGAGGTGGGAAAATGGCGGCAGAAGACAAAGAACAGCCGGAGCCGCTGGAAAAGGTACAGGACAACGCACGGACGGAAGATTTTCAGATGAAAAACAAAGTCTATGAGTTGATACGGTACGGCAACCCGATTTTAGACGGTTTTCCACGGTATGAAAGGTATGGGCTGGCAAAGGAAATACGGCAAACGCAGTACAATATAATGCACCATGTTATTACGCTGGAAAATAAGCATTATAAGAAAACAACGCTGGGAGAACTGGACACGGAACTTGACTGGCTGCGGCAGACTTTACGGCTGGCAGCGGATAAAGAGCTACATGCGAATAAAAAACCATGTATTTCACTGCATCAATATGAAGTATGGTCGAGAAAAGTAAATGAAATCGGGCGCATGATCGGCGGATATTTTGAAAGCTTAAATCCGCAGTCTGCAAAGAAGAAAAAGTGAAATAAGCGGGGCAGCCCGCTTTTTCTATGGGAAAGAGCCATTACTAGAGGGACTTGCTTGCCTTTACGGGGGTCCAGTTTCAACAACACCAGCAACGGCGGGCCTGCGGCGTTGAACTTGAACAACACCCGGACGAACAGCAACAACAACATTTCCCTGCGTTCCGCTTCACCCCAACTGCCAGAAGTAACGTGCCATAAGTGGCCGTTTCCCGTGCGTATGGGTTAAAGGGGTTCTTTTCCATTCCGAGTGACCGGGAAGCCGGAGCCATAGGAAAAAGATTGAATTGCCGTGAAAACAGTTAGTAGCTGCCGTTTCCGGCAGCGAAAGCCGCAACGCGCGGCGTATTTGTTACGTTTGAAATGGATAAAACCAAAGTAGATTTGCACGGCGTATTTTACAGGAGGGAAAGGGAATGAAGACAATAAATAATCTTTTCCCGAAAATATATGATTTTGAAAACCTGTTTGAAGCCTATAAACTGGCAGTAAAAACAAAGCGATACCGTCCGGACGTTATGGAATACATGGACCGGCTGGAAGAAAACCTGTTTGAACTGCAAAATCAGATTATGTGGGGACAGTATGAAGTAGGGCGGTACAATATCTTTTATGTATATGAGCCAAAGAAGCGGCTTATTATGTCACTACAGTTTAAAGACAGGGTGGCACAGCACGCCATTTACAGGCAGCTTAATCCGCTGATTGAAAAGCAGTACATTAAAGACAGCTATGCTTGCCGCGTGGGATATGGAACCCATGCGGCAATAAACCGCCTGCAGTATTGGCTGCGGGAAACAGACAGGAAGAAAAAGAAATATTATTACTTAAAACTGGATATTGCAAAGTATTTTTACAGGATAGATCACAGCGTCTTAAAGCGTATTCTGGCCCGGAAAATACGGGACAAGCCGTTACTGGATTTGCTGGACAAGATCATTGACTGTGAAGATACAAATTTCGGTTTACCGCTTGGTGCTGATATAGGGGATGTTGCATTTGATGAAATGATGGGTGATGTGGGGCTGCCTATTGGCAATCTTACGTCACAGATGTTTGCAAATTTATATCTGAATGAGCAAGACCAGTATTGCAAACACACATTGAAGCTACATTACTACATCCGCTATATGGATGATGTGATTATACTGCATCACGACAAGCGGTATCTGGCAGAGGTTCAAAAACAGATCGCAGACTTTCTGGGAAATGAATTGAATTTGCAGTTAAACAATAAAACCTGTATACGGCCCACCAGTATGGGAATTGAGTTTGTAGGGTTCCAGGTATGGCCCACACACAGGAAATTAAGAAAGAAGACTGCAAAGAAAATGAAAAAACGTCTGCGGTATCTGTTCCGCGCTTACGCAGCCGGAGAGATTGACAAAGAAACACTTGACAGGAGCGTTGCATCATACCGGGGAATATTGAAACACTGTGACAGCTACGGACTGCGGAAAAGTTTAAATAAGCTTTACATAAAAGAAGTGGTAAAGGAAGGAAAAGAAAAAATGCAGGAAGAACAAACACAGGAAAAACAAACGGACATAAGGTGCAGGAACTGTAAGAATTTCTTTACTGATAATTTCTGCGGATATAGTGCCTGCAGGTGCAAAATATATGGTTCATTAGATGTTGACCAGAACGAAAGACACCCAGACACAGCAGCGAAAACCTGTCCGGATTTTCAGAGGAGGTGAAGAGAGCGTGACAGCGGAAGAAATAGTGGAACTGTGCCGGACGGGGCTTGCATGGCTGGCAGCGTTGGGAATAGTCATTGACTTAACACCGGGGATTAAACTACAGCCAGTGCGGTATTTGTTAAAAAAAGCCGGGGCGCTGATGAACCATGATGTAAAAGAACAGCTTGACAAAATCGAAAAAGATTTGCAGCAGCACAAAGTTGAAAGCTGGCGGCGGGATATTCTTAATTTTGCAAATGAATGTATAAACCGGAAACGTCATACAAAAGAAGAGTTTGATAATTTCTTTGAAGTATACAGCGCTTATGAGGGTTACATAAAAGAAAACAAACTGGAAAACGGCAAGGTGGACGCTGCATTTGCGTATGTACAAAAAATCTATATGCGGCGCTGTGAAAAAAATGATTTTCTGGTGGTAAGGGAGGACGAAGAACAGTGAAAGCAGTATTGATTTTCATTGCGGGTTTCTTTTCTGCAATGATGGTGGTATATCTGCTGAACCTGCGGTTTATGAGGGCGGCGAAGAAACGCAGAAAAGCGGAGATCGAGAAAAACCCGGAAAAGAAGCTGCAGGCAACAAAGGTGATTGTATTTTCAATCATGGTGACTTATTATATCGCTTTTCTGGTAGGTGTGTGGGTGGTGATCTCAAAGGATTTTTACCAACTGGGAACGCTGCTTACTTTTGTTGGAAGCGTGGCCGTGTTTGCCGTGGCTTTTTATTGCTGGAAATCGAAAGCGGAAAATCTGGAAAAAATCAGAAAAGGAAACCCGGAGCTTACGGGGAGCCTGTCTGATTTTTCGGGAATGTCTTCACAGTAAAGGGGAATGGAAATGACAGAAGCATTAAAAAAGGCGGCGGCTGAAAAAGCCGCCGTTATTATTTACGGGAATGAAGGAAATTACGGTTCCGTAAACGCGAATGATAACGGAGCCGTAAGCGTTGGGAAGGTACAGTGGCACGGTTCACGGGCGCTGGACCTTTTAAAAACAATCATTGCGGCACTGGGAGAGCAGGCAGCAACGGTTATTCTGGGGGCGGATTTTTACAAAGAGATCAAAACTGCTGTCCAGTGGAACAAACGAACCGTCACCGCGCAGGAGAAGAATAAATTGACGGCATTACTGACAACCCCGGCAGGAAAGGCGGCGCAGGATGCACTTGCAGAAAAAGACGTGCTTTCCTATGTATCGCACGGGGTAAATATGGGAATTGAGGACGCACAGGCATTGATTTATTTTGCCGATCTGGAAAACCAGGGCGGAGCCGGGGCATCCGCAAGAATAGCAAAGACGGCGGCAGAAAGAGCGGGAAGCATGGACAAGGTATCGCTTGCAATCCTGCATTCCGCAGCGCTGTCAGACAGGGTTATGGGCGGATATACTGCCAGAAGAAAAGAAACCTACAGTAAAGCGGCTGCGGTTTCTTTTCCTTCCGGCGGTACTGATGCAGATAAAACACAAAATGGAGGTACAAAAACTATGGCAACAATGATTTCAAACAGTGGACATGATGAAAACGGCAGATATTCCGGAGGTGCTGCCGGAGATCAGACGGGGACAGAATGGCAGGTTATTCCGTGGTACAACAGGCCGTGGAATTGTGTGCTGCGGCATCCGAAAGCGTCTGTGCGTAAACTGATTGCGCAGCTTGCGAAAGAAGCAGCAAACAATAATAAAATCGGGTACGATCAGAACCAGCGCGAAACATTCTGGGAGCAGCTTAAAAAGGTGGGCTATTATCCGTCAAAAATCACGGTAAAGTGTGAAGCGGATTGCAGCGCGGGTGTATGCGCGATTGTCCGGGCAACAGGTTATTTGCTGGGAGATACGAAACTGCAGAAGCATTCCGGGACCTATACCGGAAACATGAGGGCAGCGCTGAAAGCGGCAGGATTTGAAGTGCTGACAGCAAGTAAGTATCTGACAAGCGGGGACTATCTGCTTACAGGGGACATCCTTCTGAATGACGGGGCGCATACGGCAACCGTTGTTTCTGACGGCGCAAAGGCAACGTCTGGCGGCAGCGCGTCCGGCGGTACATCCGGTGGAAACAGCGGAAGTGCAGTAAACGGCGAACAGACATACAAAGTAAAAGCGGGGGACACACTTTCAAAGATTGCTGCGGTTTATGGGACTACATATCAGAAGCTTGCAAGTTACAACGGGATTGCAAACCCGAATATTATTAACGTGGGACAGGTTATCAAAATCCCGGCATCCGGCGTTACAACCTATACAGTGAAAAAGGGCGACAGCTTGTGGGCGATTGCTGCGGAAAAACTGGGAAATGGTGCGCGGTACAATGAGATTAAAACAATGAATGGGCTGACAAGCGATACAATCCATGCGGGGCAGGTCCTTAAAATTCCGGCAAAATAAGAATGGGGGTAAAGAACATGAATGATATTGTTATTCTTGCAATACAGTTGGGTATTACAATCGCAGCTTTTATTATCGGGAAATATGTATTCCCGAATGTACCGAAATCTGTAACGGAAAAACTGAATACACTTTCCGCATGGGCGGCGCAGTTTGTAGTATGGGCGAAACAATTCATGCAGTCGCAGTGCGGAGAAGAGAAGATGGCGGCAGTTGTGCAGAAATTAAAAGAAATTGCAGATGAAGCAGGGCTGGAAGTGACGGAAGATCAGTTGCGGGCTATTGCGCAATCTGCCTACAATGCAATGAAAGCCGGAGAAAAAGAAGCTGATATTGCGATAGCGCAGCCAGTGGAAGCGGTGCAGGCAGCCGCGCCGACAGTGAACATTTATACAGGCGTACAAAGCAGTACAGAGGGCGTAACGGCAATAGCAACGGACAATGTACCGGAGGGAGCGCTTGAAACGAATGAAGACGGGACAATCAACACATACAATGAAGATGGGGAAAAGGTAGGAACAATTCCCGTTGACGAAGCAGAAGCGGCAATGCAGAACGTTACAAAGATTGTGATTGAACAAAGCGGCAAATAAGGACGATTGAGCCGTACAGAAGAAACAGGCAGAAGCCCCGTGGGTGAGGGAAAAGACACCTACGGGGCTTTTTTGACGTTACGGGGCAAATTAGAGGGGCTTATAAGTGTATTCAATACCATCCTCAATGGCTACGATTGTGTCAAGACACTTTTTATAACACCCGTTTGCCCCTATTTTGCGGGCTTTTTGTTCTGCTTCTGACTTGCTTCTGGCGTTCACATGAAGCCAGCGGAGCAGACAACCGTTTTCATCATGTATTGTAATAGTAAAAGATTTATTCGGGATTTTCTTTAACTTGCCGCTACCATTACAGCAATAGCAAGGTCCGACAGAACCAGACTTGTATATATATTTACCAGAACCTTTACACTTGCTACAAGAAACAATTTCAAATTTTGCCATTTCTTTCACCTTTTCTTTCTGTAGGGGCGAGAGAACCGCCCCGGTTATCCGGCTTATGCAGAAAGCATGGGAGCCATTGAATACTGACCCAGCGGGAAAATTGTTTCGGTATTGCGGTATTCAGAAGCTTTCTTGCTGATACGGCATTTTTTAATTTCCTTACCGTCTGTAATGGTGATAGTCTGGGCTGTTCTTGCAGTAACGGTGTATGTCCAGATGCAATCATGGTTACAAATACTTCTCATACTGTATTCCTTGCCGATTTCAAATTTTTTCATTTCGATCTCACCTCATTGAATATTTGTTTTACTTACTTTGTATTTATATTATATACTTACGGAAGTATAAAATCAATAGGCAAAATAGACAAAGTTACGGAAGTATAATTGTGTAATTTTTATACTTCCGTAATGATAACGGATATGATATAATTCAGAAAAAGAAATGGAGGTTTTGAAATGGCAGATCAGCAGAAAGAAGAAAAAAAGAAATGGAATGTCCCAAGAGGGGCCGCCGCTACTAGGGCAAAAAATAAACACAGAAACGCAAACTATGATAGGGGAGAGCTTGCGCTTCCAAAGGGAATGAAAGCAAAGGTAAAGGAAGCGGCACAGGAGCAGGGGCAGTCTTTTAATGCTTATGTGGAGCAGGCAATAAAAGAAAGATATTTACGGGACACAGGGGAAGAAATGGAATGGCAGAAGGAGAAATAAAGGACGCTTTGCAATGCTGAAAAAAGATTGTAAAATCTGGATAAAGCACTTGACATTTTATACTTACGGAAGTATAATAAAGACAGTTAAGGAAACAATAAACCTTAATGAATATGGCAAGGGAAAGGAGAAAAGATGCAGGACAATATGACAGATAAGCAGTTTGACAAAATCCTCAAAATGGTATCAATGATACTGGACGGATGCAAAGACCTTGATGAAGCAAAAGAAAAGGTTGCGGAGCTGTTAGAGGACCAGAAAAAAGAAAAGCCTGCTGAATAAGCAGACCGGGCATAACAGAGGGGCGGCGGGCTTGCCACCAAAGCCCCACCTGTTATTTATAATGATAGCAGGGGAGATAAGGCAAGTCAAGACTGCAAAATGGAAAATTAAAAATGAAATGCCCCGGAAACGCTGGGAACATTACCGGGGCGGGTGCAACGTATATCATACCAGATACAACATACCGTCTGCAGTGTTATTGTAGCACTTAAAAGCGGGCAATAACAGGAAATGATTTTAAAAAGCTATTCTGTATCAGAAACAGAAAGCCTTTCCTGCAATGCTTGATAGTCTGCTTGTAACTGTTCGTACTTAATCAGCAGATCATTATATAGTGTTTCATAATCAGCAGCGGCTACAGCAGGAGAAGAACCACCATAGGGGATAGTATAGGTAGACAAAATTTCATCCCCCATAAATTCTTTTATTTCAACCTCAATATCAGACTGGCTTTCAAGTTCGTATGAGAATAGATAACGGACTTTGCCGCCCGGTTTTAATTCTGTAGATGCGGGCTTACATTCCTTCCCTTTTGGCTGGGAATAACTATAATCATTAATTCCGACTTCCAGAGCAACGCCGTCTTGATAGAAACGGTTGGTAAATTGATTTGTGGGGTACACATTTTCAGTAGTAGTGTTTTCATACTCAATAAAAGTAACTAAATATTCTTTATCCCCGTAGGTATAAAATTCATAATCGACAAGATCATAAATACCATTTGGGCTTTCAACGTGCGGCAGCGCTGCAGTATCTTCTGCGTAGACAGGGAGAGATATACAGGCGGCAAGGAAAAAAGCGGGAATTATTTTTTTAATCATAAGTCAGACACCTTCTTTTCTGGCAACTTATTTGGAAAGCAAAGCATTTACAATTTTATTGAATTTTTCAATAGAAATAGCACCACTTAGATATAATTCTTTGTAATGGTTTATGTCGGTCTGAATATTGTCTTTAAACGCCTTTGCTGCCTTGCGGTTTGTTTTAGGGAGATCATCAAGAAAACCGAGTTCGGCGGCAAGCCTGTACATATGCTTGCACGGTAGATTTCTGGCTCCAAAGTCAAAGCAGGTACAGCTATTAAGCGTTACATCATAGATACCGTCACTTCCAACGATTACGGCAGTTTCATTTTCGGCATTTACAGTGACGTTTTCGGATTTGATGCGCTGCGAAAACGCAATCCGTTTGATCTGTTCATAGTCGGTATGTACATTCTCATTCCAGTTCCCAAAGTTCATAGTAAAACCCCTTCCGTTAATTTGCGGCGTATGCCGTGCTTAAATTTTACAGCGGGGGGGTACTGTCAATAGTTATTAGACACTTTTTACAGGGCGGAGGGGGAAGAGAAAATGGGAAAACATTTGAGCCATAGTGATAGAATAAAAATGGAAACGTTGCTTAATAAAGGACATTCAAAAAGGGAAGTTGCCGAGTATCTTCATGTACACAGAAGCACAATATATAGGGAGTACGACAGAGGAAAATATATACATAGAAATTCTGACTACACGGAGGAAGAACGGTACAGCAGCGATCTAGGGCAGCAGAAGCACGACTGGAACGAACAGGGAAAGGGCAAAGCATTAAAAATAGGAAATGACAGAGAATTGGCAGAGAGTATAGAAGATTTAATAGTGAACGAAAAGTACAGCCCGGAAGCTGCGTTGGCAGCGATTGAAAAGGGCGAAAAAGAATTTAAAACATCTATCAGCGTAAGGACTTTGTATAGATATATTGATAATGGAATTTTCTTGAAATTGACAAATAAGGATCTGCCGATCAAGGGGAAGAGGAAAGCACATAATAAGAAAGTGAAGGTTCAGAAACGGGCCAGTGCAGGCGAAAGCATAGAGAACAGACCGGATGAAGTAAAGGACCGGGAAATTTTCGGACATTGGGAAATGGACACGGTAAAAGGCCAGCGCGGGACTACTAAATCATGTATGCTTGTATTGACCGAAAGGAAAACAAGGGATGAAATTATTGTAAAGCTGCAAGATCAAGGGGAGGCTTCTGTCGTTGAAGCACTGGACAGGCTGGAAAGAAAATGGGGCGAAATGTTTTACAAGGTATTCCGGAGTATAACGGTAGATAATGGCGTGGAGTTTTCGGACTATGAGGGCATGGAGAAATCAAGTCTAAAAGAGGGGAAACGCACGTTTGTTTTCTACTGCCATCCTTACAGCAGTTGGGAGCGCGGAACAAATGAAAATAATAATAGGCTCATCCGCAGACATATTCCAAAGGGTGAAGACTTTGACGATAGGACAGATGAAGAGATAGCCTACATTGAAAACTGGATTAATAATTATCCACGGGGAATATTTGAGTATAAAACCTCTGGTGAATTGTTTGAGGAAGAGTTAAAGAAGCTGGCATAAAAAATTGAAAAACTTGTCGCAAAACTATTGACAAAACATAAAGAGCGCATCTTTTGTAAAAAATACTTGACGAAAGTGCGGTCAGATAGTATACTATGGAAGTGGACAGGTTTTGTCCGCTTCCTGTGGGATCTTAGCTCAGCTGGGAGAGCATCTGCCTTACAAGCAGAGGGTCATAGGTTCGAGCCCTATAGGTCCCACTTTTTATGTGTACACCATCGGAAAGGTGATGCCACATATAATTAAATATGGCGGAATAGCTCAGTTGGCTAGAGCACACGGTTCATACCCGTGGTGTCGAGAGTTCAAATCTCCCTTCCGCTACTGAAAACTCTGGTAAATGCCAGAGTTTTTGTTTTCGGATGAGAAAGGAGAATTGTATGACGCAGGCATTTAACCCCTATCTTCCAGGATATGAATACATCCCGGACGGGGAACCATACTTGTTTGACGGGCGTGTGTATGTCTACGGCTCGCACGACCGCTTTGACGGACCGATGTTCTGCATGAATGATTATGTGTGCTGGTCGGCTCCGGCGGATGATCTGGGCAACTGGAGATATGAGGGCGTGATTTACCGGAAAAGCCAGGATCCGAAGAACCGTTCCGGACTGCGGCTCCTTTTTGCGCCGGACGTGGCGAGGGGCGCGGACGGCAGATTTTATCTCTATTACGCCTTTGATTTTATGGGAATGATGGGCGTGGCGGTGGCGGATCATCCGGCGGGACCGTATGCATTTTACGGGCATATTCACTATCCGGACGGAACGATCTGGGGCAGAAAAAAGGGCGATTCCTTCCCGTTCGACCCCGGCGTGCTGGTTGACGACGATGGAAGCGTATATCTGTATTCCTGATTTTATACGCCTGTTCCGGCGGCGGTCACGGGATTTTGCGCTCTGAAATTTGACGGCGGCTATGTGCTGGAGCTGGAACCGGATATGACGACGATCAAAACGCCGCAGAAGCTGCTGTTTCCCAAGCAGGGACCGGGTTCGTTTGCAGACCACGAATTTTTTGAGGCGAGCTCTATCCGTAAATATGAGGGAAAATACTATTTTGTGTATTCATCCAGGCATAATCACGAGCTTTGCTATGCGGTAAGCGATTATCCCGACCGGGGCTTTTCCTTCGGCGGAACGCTGATCAGCAACGGCGACGTTTTTCTGGACGGCATCGCGGACGAAAAACATGCGCGCAATTTTACCGGCAATAATCACGGCGGGATGCTGTATCTGAACGGACAGTATTATATTTTCTATCATCGGCATACGCACCGCAATTCCTACGCGCGGCAGACCTGCGCGGAAAAACTAAAGCGCAGAGCGGACGGAAGCTTTGCGCAGGCGGAGATGACAAGCTGCGGTTTAAACGGCGGACCGCTCAGAGGAAGGGGCGTCTACGAGGCGCGTATTGCCTGTAATCTTCGTGGAAAAGAGGGAGCCGGGCGATATGACATCAGGAATACCCGAAAAGTTTATGAGGCATATCCCTGGTTTACACAGGACAAAAAAGACGGAGACCGGACGGCGCGCCAGTACATCGCCAATATGCGGGACGGGGCGGCGGCAGGTTTTAAATATTTCGATCTTCAAAATCCAAAGGGCATTGCCGTAAAGGTGCGCGGAAAAGCAGGGGGCAGTCTGATCGTGAGCACAGATGAACAGGGAAAACAGACGATTGCCCGGATACCCGTCCGACTTTCCACAAAAAAATGGACGGTGCTGCGGGCGGAGCTGATGCCAGTGGAGGGAGTATACCCGCTGTATTTTCATTATCACGGAGCTGGGCAGATTGATCTGATGGCATTTGCGTTGAGATGAGTAGAAAACATCCCGAAAAATGCTGAAATTGCAGCGCTGATAGCGCGGTATTGTTTGTAAATATAGAGAACGCGATTGCTAATTTATACTTTTTGCATAATTTTTCACGAAATCTTCACAAAATCTTATGATTCTGAATATTGTTTTTTCAAGAATATGTGCTAGAATATCATACGTAATAAAGAGGTATGCAGTTTTTGGATGCATTGAATCTTGAGGAGGATTTTGAAATGAAGAAGAGAAATGTAGTTACATTATTAGCAGTAGCAGCAGTAGTAGGTATGGTAGCAGTTGGATGCGGCAGCAAAGATGCTGAGACAGAAGCTCCGGCAGCAACTACAGAAGCAACCACAGAAGCAACCACAGATGCTCCGGCAGAAGCTGAGACAACGGAAGCTCCGGCAGAAGACGAGACAGATGCTCCGGCAGAAGCTGAGACAACCGAAGCTCCGGCAGAGGAAGAGACAGAGGCTTAATTGTTTCTGCAAGATCTGCGAACAGGAAAACATGAGAAGCACCGTAGGGATAGCCTTGCGGTGTTTTTTATTTTGTGGTAATGTGGAAGGGAAAACAGCACCCGGCTTCGGAATTGCTTCCGGGACGTATTATGGAGATTGCGGAGGCGGGGGTCACGATAAAGAAGAAAAGGAGCGGCGGATATGAGAGTTGGAATGGGATATGATGTGCATCGGCTGACGGAAGGCAGGAAACTGATTTTGTGCGGAGTGGAAATACCATATGAGAAGGGGCTGCTGGGGCATTCGGATGCGGATGTTGCGGTTCATGCAATTATGGATGCGCTGCTTGGAGCGGCTGCGCTTGGGGACATCGGCAAGCATTTTCCGGATACCGATCCGAAATATGAGGGGATCTCCAGCATTCTGCTTCTGAAGCATGTGGGAGATCTTCTTGAGGAGCATAATTATGTAATTGAAAATATTGACGCGACCATTATCGCGCAGCGTCCGAAGCTGCTCTCCTACATGCCGCAGATGGTAAAGAACGTTGCGGATGCGCTGGGTATCGAGGAGAGTCAGGTGAATATCAAGGCAACGACGGAGGAAGGCCTGGGCTTTACCGGAAGCGGAGAGGGTATCTCGGCGCAGGCGATCTGCATGCTGATGCCGTTGGTGGATATTTCGCAGATGGAATATGATTATATGAGCGCGGGCGGCTGCGGCGGAGGCTGTCAGAGCTGCGGCGGCTGCAGGCAGGGTGTCTGATATGCATAGCAGGCGGAAGGTGGACAGGGTGTCTGATATGCATAACGGGCAGAAGGCGGGCAAAGCGTCTGATATGTATAGCGGGCAGAAGGCGAACAAAGCGTCTGATATGTATAGCGGGCAGAAGGCGGACAAAGAGTCTGATATAGATAGTTCGCGGAAGATGGATGGGATATCTGGTGTGTGGAATACGCAAAAAGTGAAAAGTGCGAGCCGCGCCCTCTGGGAGATGGTCTTTGAGGAGGATACACAGCAGTTTCTGGATTATTATGATGCATATGTGGCAGATCACAATAAAATCTACACGGATTGGGAAAACGGACAGGCGGTCTCTATGCTGCACCGCAATCCCTACCGAATCTGTGTGGGAGATATGCAGGCGGACAGCTCCTACATTGTAGCTGTTGCAACAAAAGAAGAATATCGTCACCAGGGACGCATGAAGAAGCTGCTGCTGGAGGCGTTTTCGGATAGCTTCAGGGAGGGTGAGCCGTTTGTTTATCTGATGCCGGCGTCGGAAAAAATTTATCTGCCGTTCGGATTCCGGACGGTCTATTATCAGAACATACTGACGCTTGGGAGTGTGTTTGGCCCGGCGCGGACGGAAGAGGAAGCGGTGGAAGTGCGCGCTGCATCGCTAAAAGAATCTGATATGGCGGCATACGGCGGAAAAGCTTCCGGGGGCGCCGGGATCCAGAGCAGGCAGAAAATCACCGGTACAGGAAATTTGCGCGGGCAGAGAGCTTCCGGGGGCGGAATTATCTGCAGGCACGCAAAGTATTCACAGCTTGCAGAGCTGGCAGATTTTTCGGAGCGCGTGCTGTCGGAAAGCGGCGTGATGCATACGAAACGCGATACCGCATACTATGAGAGAATCTGGAAGGAGCAGGAGGCGGTCAACGGCGGCATTCTTCTGTTCTATACGGAGGAAGAGCCGGATGAGGCGTGCGGTAAAACCGACGGGGTGGCATATGCGGAAACCGGCGAGAGTAATTCCGGGAAAAAGCTGCGCCTGCGGGGCTGGTGTTTTACCGGTCTTGAGGATGCAGCGGAGGTCTGGGAGCTGGTATTGGATACAAAAGACCCACTCCTGTATGCGCAGGCGCTCCGGACAGTGACAGAGCACTTCCGGGAGGAACTGCCGGTAAAGGTGAGCGGGTTTGTTCCCGGCATCGAAATCAGCGGAGTTTCCGGCAGGGAATATTCCTGGCGTCCGATGACGATGGTACGCATCACAAACCTGTTTTCAATGGCGAAATTGCTTCGCGCGAACACGCCTTTTGCGTGCTGTCTTCATATAGAAGATAAATGGATACTGCAGAACAACGGCTGGTTTTATCTGCAGGTATCCGGAGACGGAGGCAGGCTGGAGCGGGTCGAAAATCCCGGCTCCGGTGAGGCGGCACCGGAACAATCTGTGATTTCCAATGAGGCGGTGCCAGAGAAATCTGTGATTTCTGGTGAAGCGATGAGCCGGCAGTTTCAGAATCTGCCCTGTCTGGAAATGACGATACAGGAGCTGACGGACGCACTCTTTGGCATTCGTCCGCATCCGGTGCTGGAGGCGGCAGGGATAGGGCCGCTGCATCCGCTGTATTTCAATGAATTAGTGTAGGGGCCGTTCCATCAGTTGACAAAACCGGAAAAATTTAATACACTAGGGAAGACAACGAAAACTATATACAATACGGAGTCTGGACTATGAAAATATATAACACGCTTTCAAAGCAAAAAGAAGAATTTGTGCCGCTGGTGCCGGGGAAGGTGAGCATGTATGTCTGCGGGCCGACGGTCTATAACTATATCCATATAGGCAACGCGCGCCCGATGATCGTGTTCGACACGGTGCGCCGTTACATGGAGCACAAGGGCTACGAAGTAAACTTCGTGTCGAATTTCACGGATGTGGATGACAAAATTATCAAGAAGGCAATGGAGGAGGGCGTCACGGCGGACGAGATCTCCCAGCGCTACATTGCGGAGTGCAAGAAGGACATGGAGGGTATGAACGTAAAGCCTGCCACCACACATCCGCTTGCGACACAGGAAATCGACGGGATGATCGAGATGATTTCCACTCTGATTGAGAGGGACTATGCTTATCCGGCGGCAGACGGCACAGTCTATTTCCGTACACGCAAATTCAAAGAATACGGAAAATTGTCACATAAAAATCTGGACGACCTGCGCGGTGGAAACCGCTCGCTGCTGGTGTCCGGAGAAGAGCAGAAGGAGGACCCGCTGGATTTCGTGCTCTGGAAGCCGAAAAAAGAAGGGGAGCCGTATTGGGAATCCCCGTGGTGCCAGGGACGTCCGGGCTGGCATATCGAGTGCTCCGTGATGTCAAAGAAATACCTCGGTGAGGAAATCGACATCCATGCAGGCGGCGAGGATCTGATCTTTCCGCACCATGAAAACGAGATTGCGCAGAGCGAGTGCTGCAACGGAAAGACTTTTGCGCGTTACTGGATGCATAACGGCTTTTTGAATATTGACAACCGCAAGATGTCCAAATCTCTGGGCAATTTCTTTACGGTGCGGGAGATCAGCGAAAAGTACGATCTGCAGGTGCTGCGTTTCTTTATGCTCAGCGCGCATTACCGTAGTCCGCTGAATTTTAGCGCGGAACTGATGGAGGCGGCAGGAAACGGTCTGAACCGTATTGTCAATGCAGTGGAAAATCTGAAATTCCTCGCGGGTAATGCGTCACAGGAGACGCTCACGGAGTCGGAGGCAGAGACGCAGAAGGCGCTTGCGGAATATGAGAAGAAATTTGACGACGCGATGGATGATGATTTTAACACAGCGGATGCGATTTCTGCGATTTTTGAGCTGGTAAAATTTGCCAATACCAATGTGACAGAGAACAGTTCGAAGGCGCTTGCGGAAGTTGCGAAGGATAAAATCGTGGAGCTTTCTGATATTCTTGGCCTGATCGTTGAGAGAAAAGAAGAAATGCTGGATGCAGACATTGAAGCGCTGATCGAGGAGCGCCAGGCAGCGAGAAAAGCAAAGAATTTTGCGCGCGCCGATGAGATCCGCGATATTCTGTCAGGCAAAGGTATTATCCTGAAGGATACCAGAGAAGGTGTAAAATGGGAGAGAGCGTAGATTTTCTTGCTTACCTTGACGAAAAATTAAAACTCCCGGAGGTTGACCTCCGGGAGTATTCTCCGTTGGTGCTGGCGTATATCGGGGACGACATTTTTGATCTGATCGTCCGCACGATGCTTGTGCGCCAGAAAAACTGCCAGGTGCAGAAGCTTCACCGACAGGCGAGCCTTTTGGTAAAAGCGTCTGCGCAGGCGGCTATGATCGAAAAAATCATGCCGCTTCTCACAGAGGAGGAGATCGCCGTCTACCGGCGCGGGCACAACGCAAAGCCGCACACGAAGGCGAAAAATGCCACCCATTCCGATTATCACAAGGCGACCGGGCTGGAGGCGCTGATGGGCTACCTGTATCTGAAAAAGGATATGACGCGGATTGTCGATCTTATGCAGGTCGGACTGCAGACAGAAAAGGACGGTCCGGAAAAATGTCCGGACAACAGTGCAGATTAGCGGCGCGGCAGTCTGCCTGGAATATTGCGAAGATGGGGGCGGAGCAGTCTGCCGGAAGCTTTACGGAGACTGACGGCGGAGCTGCCTGAAATATCACGGAAATGACATACAGTGAGGGAAACATATGAGATATGAAGAATTGACGATAGAGGGAAGAAATGCGGTGATCGAAGCGTTTCGTTCCGGCAAGCCGATTGACAAGCTGTTTGTGCTTGACGGCTGCCAGGACGGTCCGGTGCGCACGATTATCCGGGAGGCGAAAAAGCATGACACTCTTCTGCAATTTGTTGCAAAAGAACGTCTTGACCAGATGAGCGAGACGGGCAGGCATCAGGGAGTGATTGCCTACGCAGCTGCGTACGAGTACGCGGAAGTGGACGATATTCTGAAAATTGCAGAGGAAAAGGGTGAACCGCCATTTCTGTTCCTGCTGGACGGCATTGAGGATCCGCACAATCTGGGTGCGATCATCCGTACCGCGAACCTTGCAGGCGCACACGGCGTGATCATTCCAAAGCGTCGGGCTGTCGGGCTGACTGCCACAGTGGCGAAAACCTCGGCGGGGGCCTTAAACTATACGCCGGTGGCAAAGGTGACAAATCTTGCCAAAACCATTGATGAGCTGAAACAGAAGGGCATCTGGTTCGTGTGTGCCGACATGAACGGCACGCCGATGTATGATCTTGATTTAAAGGGACCCATCGGACTTGTGATCGGCAGCGAAGGCGAGGGCGTCAGCCGCCTCGTGCGGGAAAGCTGCGACTTCATCGCCTCCATACCGATGAAGGGAGATATCGACTCCCTCAACGCATCGGTGGCAGCAGGCGTGATGGCATACGAGATTGTCCGCCAGAGACGGTAATTCCATTGGTAACGAAAATGAAATACCCCGGAGGATGCCGCCTCCGGGGTATTTTTGATAATTTCACCGGAATCAGACATCAGCAAGCAGCAGATAGTTTACGGCTCAAATTTATAATATGGGTTGTAATTTTTATGTGTCTAAAATATAATAAAAATGTGATTAAAAACACAAAAATATAAATAAAAGTGTGAAGGAGTGTATCTATGGAGCGATTGATCCTGCATAAGCTGCTGGATTGGAAGAATTCACCTTACCGTAAACCGCTAATCTTAAAGGGTGTGCGTCAAGTGGGTAAGACCTGGGTCCTCAAAGAATTCGGCAGACGTTATTATGAAAATACAGCCTACTTTAACTTTGATGAAAATGAGGAATATAAGCAGTTTTTTGAGACTACCAAGGATGTGGATCGCATTCTGCAGAATCTGATGTTTGCCAGCGGTCAGAAGATTGTGCCGGAAAAGACACTTATCATTTTTGATGAGGTACAGGATTGTTCAAAAGTCATCAACTCTTTGCCACAATGTCAAGTGATGAATTGAAG
>UMDR01032835.1_pt1 | contig 25803 bp, 16 predicted proteins | sample 1964541 | NCBI WGS metagenome assembly UMDR01 (sample SAMEA4835999, study PRJEB28245) | human gut metagenome | biome: gut microbiome; material: fecal sample | place: Denmark | collected 2008 | reverse complement strand
GCTTATAAGCCCGGGCATGCGGGCCCATGGGCACAGGTATGCGGGCTCATCAGCCCGGGTACAAGGGCCGGGATAAACTTCAAACCATAATCGCTAAAGGTATGAAGAAAAGCAAAATGCTATTACTGACATTTATCCATAGAAAAGCAGTTTCATCTATCTAACTCCCAGACATTTAACATTAAACCAACCTCCCTGAAAGAGGGTGGAAGATGGAAGATAGAGGTGGAAGATAAACGGCCTTAAAAACGCATCTTCCACCTTGTTAACACACAATGATACAAGCAATTGGTCATTAAAAGGTGGAAGATGGAAGATCGAAACACATTTTCTGTAGGAGAAGGATAAAACGATCTTTTTTAGAACTTAGAACAGGCTCCAGGCAACAGTCAATCCCGCCATGACGATAGCAACCATGCTCATCAGTTTAATCAGGATATTCAGGCTCGGACCGGACGTATCTTTAAACGGATCACCGACAGTATCACCCACCACTGTAGCTTTGTGTACCTCGCTGCCTTTACCGCCAAAGTTCCCTTCTTCCACATATTTCTTCGCATTATCCCATGCTCCGCCGGCATTGGCCATGAAAATGGCAAGTACAAACCCACTGCTCAATCCGCCAATCAGCAAGCCTAATACACCGGGGACACCAAATATCAACCCGGTAAGAATCGGCGCAACGATGGCAATCAGAGAAGGAACCACCATTTCACGTTGTGCCCCTTTCGTAGAGATAGCCACGCAACGCTCGTAATCCGGTTCGGTCTCTCCGGTCAGGATACCTTTCATCTCGCGGAACTGACGTCGTACTTCATCTACCATGTGTCCGGCCGCACGACCGACTGCATTCATAGTCAGTCCACAAAACAGGAATGCCATCATCGAACCGAGGAACATACCGGAAAGTACTTTCGGATTCATCAGGTTTACTTCATAGTAATTCATGAAGTCTACAAATGTGGCATTAGCCGTAGTAATGGTATCTCCATTCGGTAAGGCCAGTTCCAGATTACCCAAACGGGTCAGTCCGATACGGATCTCCTCAATATAAGATGCCAGCAATGCCAATCCTGTCAGAGCCGCCGAACCAATGGCAAACCCTTTTCCGGTAGCCGCCGTTGTATTTCCCAGCGAATCGAGCGCATCGGTACGTTTACGGACCTCTTTACCCAAAGCGGACATTTCTGCATTGCCACCGGCATTATCTGCTATCGGGCCATAAGCATCCGTAGCAAGCGTGATACCCAATGTAGAAAGCATACCGACAGCAGCGATACCGATGCCATAAAGCCCCATTCCTACATTGTCGAAGTCGAAACCGGAAGCCAGCAAATAGGAGGCAATGATGCCGATCACCACCGCAACCACCGGAATAGCCGTAGATAACATACCAAGCCCGATACCTGAAATAATAACTGTGGCGGGACCGGTTTTACCGCTTTCACTCAACTTCTGAGTAGGACGATAGGATTGAGAAGTATAATATTCCGTCGAACGACCGATGACAATACCCACAACCAGCCCTACAACTACCGCACACGAAATCCACATCCAGTTGTCCAGTCGCAAGAGCCATAGGATGAAAAAAGTAGCCACTACAATCAAAGCCGAGCTCAGATTTGTTCCCCAAGCCAACGAACCAAGCAGATCCTTCATGGTGGCATTCTCCTTGGTGCGGACAGAGAAAATACCGATAATGGAAAGAATGATACCGATAGCAGCAATCAGCATCGGGGCAATCACAGCTTTAAACTGCATCACCGTATCACCCGTATGAATAAAGGCGGCAGCACCCAAAGCAGCAGTTGCCAGAATAGAACCACAATAAGATTCATACAAGTCGGCACCCATACCTGCCACATCGCCTACATTATCACCTACATTATCGGCAATGGTAGCAGGGTTACGCGGATCGTCTTCCGGAATGCCGGCCTCAACTTTACCTACAAGATCGGCTCCCACATCAGCGGCCTTTGTATAAATTCCCCCGCCTACACGGGCAAAGAGCGCCTGTGTACTGGCACCCATACCGAAAGTGAGCATCGTAGTGGTAATGATACAGAGTTTATGGGTAGGTGTCAGTGCATCAGCGGGAATCGCCCAGTTAAGCAACAAATACCAGAAAGAGATGTCGAGCAACCCCAACCCTACTACCACCAGTCCCATCACAGCCCCACTTCGGAAGGCAATCCTAAGTCCGGCATTCAGTGACGTACGCGCAGCGTTAGCAGTACGTGCCGAAGCATAAGTGGCAGTTTTCATTCCCAGAAAGCCCGAAAGTCCGGAGAAAAAGCCCCCGGTCAGAAAGGCTATCGGTACCCAGGCATTCTGTACCTGAAAACCATAAGCCATTACAGAGAACAGAATCACGAGTCCCAGAAAGACCCAGCCAACAATCTTATACTGTTGCTTCAGATAAGACATAGCGCCCCGACGTACAGCAGCGGCAATCTTAATCATTTGTGGAGTACCTTCGCTCTCCTTCATCATTTGCTTATGAAAATAGAGCGCAAAACAGAGAGCCAGAACAGAGGCAAGCGGAACAAGCCAGAAAAGGATGCTATCCATAGACGTACAATATTTAAAGGTTTAACGAAAGCCTAAAAGTATTGAATCTAAACGAGATAACCAAATATTTTTGCCTTTTGCTTCTGCCAGCCCCGAAAAATGGGAGCAGATACAAAACGCTTCATCTCTCCTGCTTCTTTAAATAAAACGCCGGACAACGACTGTTCAGAAAAACAATTTTCCCTTCGCGGAAAGTCAATTTGCCATACTGTTTGTAAAGCCACTTCCGGTGTTGCTCGTCGGAAACGCCTTGCCGCTCTATCAATGAATCAGACATTACAAATCCGCCACTGCTCAGCCGAATAGTATACCACGTACGAGGATTCTTATCTCGTGTTACCCGTCTTTTATTTACCCGATAAGTTTCCGTACCGCTCGTGACGCGTTTCGTGGAAATATGCACAGTATCCCGGTAATGGAAACGTAATCCATCATAATATATCTGCTCCGGCTTTCTTGAGGAGCTCTTTTTCTCCCACAACTTAATATCATATACCGAATCATTGACCGGATTAATCGCTAAACGATAGTCCTGGGTCATGAAGCCGTCAGCACGGTGAATCCTATGCTCTCCTATCATCTCATCGGGAATCGGTCGCCTGTAGAGATTGCAGGCGGTAATCAGAAAAAGAAGCACAAGCATAGCTCCCGGAATTAGTTTCAGACTTGTTTTCATCCTCCTTTATTTTTAGCTCTCCAAAATTACACAATTTTATGTTATGCAAAAACAAAGTAGCGGAACGATAATTCCCGCAATAAAGGAATCTGCCCTGAAAGTTGCACTACTTGCCGGAGAACCACTTAACAAACAGAAGTATGGATTCCCGTTTGTTTCCTTTCGTTTCATTTGTGAATATAGCGAAGTTTCCTTTACTTTGCATGCACAATGCATATTTTATAACATCAATAATAATACCATGAAAAAATTACTTGCAACACTATTGGTTCTTACAGCCTGCCTCCATGTAAGTGCACAAGAATCGAAGCAGATTCGCATCTCGACAGAACGGACAGACCTTATTTTAGAAGTCGCTCCGAACGGACGTCTATATCAGGCTTATCTGGGTGACAAACTATTAAACGACCGGGACCTGAGCCACCTTTCAGGGCGATCCCGCGGATGGGAAGTATATCCGGGATCCGGTGGGGAAGACTATTTCGAACCGGCTGTAGCCATTACAAACAACGACGGTAACCCCAGTACCATCCTGCGTTATGTGTCCTCGGAACAGAAAACAGTAGAAGGAGGGACAGAGACCATCATCCGGATGAAAGACGACCAGTATCCGGTAGATGTGACGTTGCACTATGTATCTTATCCTAAACAAAATGTAATCAAGACATGGAGTGAGATCACGCATCAACAGAAGAAACCGGTCACTCTATGGCGTTATGCTTCAACGATGCTTTATTTCGCAAACCAAAAATATTATCTCACCGAATTCAGCAGTGACTGGGCCAAAGAGGTACAGATGAGTACACAACAGCTGCAACCGGGCAAAAAAATTCTCGATACAAAATTAGGAAGCCGCGCAGCCATGCACATGCAACCTTTCTTCGAACTCGGACTGGAACAGCCTGCACAAGAACATCAGGGACAAGTAATATTGGGTACCATTGGCTGGACAGGCAACTTCCAGTTTACTTTTGAGGTAGACAACGAGGGGAACTTGCGGGTAATCCCTGCCATCAACCCGTATGCTTCGGATTATCAATTAAAAGCAAACGAAATATTCACTACCCCGGAATTTATCTTTACCCTGAGTAACAACGGTACGGGAGAAGCCAGCCGCAATTTACACAACTGGGCACGCAACTACCAACTGAAAGATGGCCAGGGAGACCGGATGACTCTCCTCAATAATTGGGAGAACACTTATTTCACTTTCGATGAAGAGTTATTGGGTAAATTGATGAAAGAAGCCAAACATCTGGGTGTAGATATGTTTCTGCTCGACGATGGCTGGTTTGGGAATAAACATCCACGCAACGACGATCATGCCGGCCTGGGCGATTGGGAAGCAATGAAAAGCAAACTTCCCGGAGGTATCCCTGCATTAGTAGAGAAAGCGAAAGAAGCCGGTGTCAAATTCGGTATCTGGATAGAACCGGAGATGGTGAATCCTCAAAGTGATCTGTTCGAAGCACATCCCGACTGGGCAATCCATTATCCGAACCGTGAAACTTATTATTACCGCAATCAATTGGTACTCGACCTGAGCAACCCCAAAGTACAGGATTTCGTATTCGGCGTAGTCGATAAGATTATGACGGAAAACCCTGATGTAGCTTTCTTTAAGTGGGATTGCAACAGCCCCATCACCAATATCTATTCTCCCTATCTGAAAGACAAACAAGGACAACTCTATATCGATCATGTACGCGGTATATATAATGTATTGAAACGGGTCAAAGAAAAATACCCCAATGTTCCGATGATGCTATGTTCCGGCGGTGGTGCACGTTGCGACTACGAAGCACTGAAATACTTCACAGAGTTTTGGTGTTCGGACAATACCGATCCGATAGAGCGTTTGTTCATCCAGTGGGGTTTTTCACAATTCTTCCCTTCCAAAGCCATGTGTGCCCATGTTACAAGTTGGAACAGCAGGACGAGTGTAAAGTTCCGTACCGATGTTGCCAGCATGTGTAAATTGGGATTCGACATCGGTCTGAAAGATATGAAAGCGGACGAACTGACTTATTGCCAAGAAGCCGTGGCAAATTATAAGCGCCTGAAGCCTGTCATACTGGATGGTGATCAATACCGCCTCATCTCTCCATATGAAAGCAATCACATGGCGATTATGTATGCCGCACCGGATGCTTCGAAAGCTGTTCTCTTCGCATATGATATCCATCCCCGCTTTGGCGAGAAACTGCTCCCGATTAAGCTCCAGGGACTTGATGCCGGAAAAATGTACCGGGTGAAAGAAATTAATCTAATGCCGGGCCGGAAATCGAATCTACCGGGTAATGAAAAAATCTTCTCCGGTGACTATCTGATGAAAATAGGATTGAATGCATTTACTACTTCACAGACCCATAGCCGGGTAATAGAACTGGTGGCAGAATAAACTAACCCACAAAACACAGATGCAAAAGGCGGGGCACTTTGACAGTATCCCGCCTTTCATTTATGGTTAACACAAAACATGCAAATAAAAGCAGGAAAAGTTAATCCAACCTTTAAATACCACATATTATTAAATTGAAGAACGAAAGAATGTAATAAATATTAAGAAAAGAAGTTTATATTTTATATTTTTGCAGCACACATATAGCAACCATTACTCTATATATGAACAACGACATCGAATATATCAGCAAGATAAAGAAAGGAGAAGAAGCTTCTTTCCGTCATTTTGTGAATAGCTACTCGAAAGACTTGTTCTACTATGCACAGTGTTTCGTACGAACCAAAGAAACTGCCGAAGAAGTAGTCAGCGATGTCTTTCTGGATGTATGGAGGCACCGGGAAGAAATAGAAGAAATCAAGAATATAAAAGCCTGGTTGCTTACTTTAACTCACAACAAAGCCATCTCGTATCTGCGAAAAGCGGAAAATTCAAATGAAATAACCTCCTGGGAAGAAATAGACAGCTTCCAGATAATCGGAAATCTGCAAACTCCCGACGAACAGATGATCAGCAAGGAAGAGATAGCCCAAATCAACAGCCTCATTCAAACACTTCCTCCCAAATGCAAGGTAGTCTTCGCTCTTGCCAAGATAGAACGCCTACCCTATAAAGAAATAGCCGATATGCTGAATATCTCTGTAAAGACCATTAATGCACACGTTGCCAAAGCATTAGAGATCATCTCGAGCGGCCTGAAAAAATAAATCAGAAAATAATTTAAAAAAAAAATAGAATTGGAATAGGAGATTCTTAAAGAAGTTGCGTCTTTATTTATGTAACCCTATTAAAGTAATGAGAAAGAATAAGTTTAAATTATTTGCTTCCTTCCTGAATAAGGATGGTGATCATCCGGAAAAGAAATCATTCGCATCTCCGGAGGAACAAGCCGAATATGATAAACTCGACTTTCTTTGGAACCAATGTTTTCCCCCAGAAACAGAGGAAACGGATATATGGGAAAAGGTACAAAACAAAATAAATGCCGACAGTACATCTGTCAGCCACATCAAGAAAAGCGGCAAGTCCATACAATGGTTCAGCATCATGAGGTATTCATTGGCAGCTGCATCTGTAGCTATGTTAATAGGGATTACTTGCTTTCTTTTGATGAATGATGAAGAAAGGCACGACTTAAATAAGATAGCGCAAAGCCTGCAAACAGAAATACCTCAAGATATAAAAGAGGTTACACTGGTTGTTTCGGACCAGAAGAAAATAGAATTGGATAATAATGCCCAAGTCACTTATTCTGCTACCGGACAAGTACAAGTCAACTCCAATAAACTTACAGAGGATGACAGCAAAGAGGCATACAACCAGATTATCGTCCCTAAGGGCAAACGTTCACAAATTGTTTTGGCCGATAACAGCAAGATATGGATTAACTCCGGGAGTAAAGTCATTTACCCTCGTACATTTGAAGGAAAGTACAGAGAAATTTATGTGGAAGGAGAAGTATATCTGAAAGTAGCCCATGATGCTTCGAAACCTTTTATTGTGAATACCTCCGGATTTGAGGTAAGCGTATTGGGCACATCTTTCAACATATCAGCCTATAAAGGTCAAGAAAAGGCTACTGTTGTACTGGTAGAAGGTTCGGTAAATGTGAAAGATCAGCAGAACCGCCATATCAAGATGGCGCCTAATGAAAAGGTAGAACTCAGCCAGGCAGGCATAACAGGTAAAGCGAAAGTAGATGCCCGTGATTATATCAGCTGGATTGCCGGAATATGGACTCTACAAGGAGAAAGTCTAAAGCAAGTTTTGCAACGGTTACAAGATTATTATGGTCAGAATATCCGATGCGATGCTGCTGTAGAAAACGAGCAAATGTTTGGTAAGCTCTATTTAAATGATGATTTAAATCAGGTAATGAAGTCGATTCTGTCTATTTTACCTGCTGAATATACAATGAAAAACAGTGTAATCTATATAGAATAATACAAGTTTTAAGTAACCAATGTTTAACCTTAAAAAAACACACCATTATGTAGAAAGAAAACAGATAAAAAAAGAAAATCGGATAATACGCCCATATTATCCGACTCTAATGACTTTTTATTAAATCACAAACTTTAATGATTAACTAAAATCAATGTAAATGTATGAAAAAGAAAGCAATTCCTTGTCATAAGGCAGGGAGGATTACGTCCTTTTTTTTATTAATTAGTATTTTTTTACTTATACCGAGTATCACTACTCCGGTTCATGCAGCAAAGACTTATGCTCAACAAACTGTTTTCACACTCCACGCAGCCGATAAAACTGTAAAAGAAGTGCTGGAATACGTCGAAAAGAACAGTGAATTTGTCGTTTTGTACTCCAAAGACCTATTACCGATACTACAAAAGAAAGTATCGGTTTCGATAGATAAGCAGAACGTAGAATCTATTTTGAATATCCTGTCAAAGGAGGTCGGATTGAAGTATACCATCAACGATCGGCAGATTACAATCACAAAGGCACCGACCGAAACACCGCAACAGGAAAAAAAAACAAAAATCACTGGCCAGGTTCTTGATGAAAACGGTGAAGGAGTTCCGGGAGCCAATGTTACAATAAAAGGCAATAACTCGCTGGGAGCTGTAACCAACATTGAAGGAAACTTTACACTGATGGCTCCCGAAAACAGCACTTTGATTGCCTCTTTTATCGGATATACTCCCGTTGAAATTCAGCTAAAAGGAAAAAAAATAGTTGTTTTCAAACTAACTCCCGATGCACAGGCATTAGAAGAAGTAGTAGTGGTGGGCTTCGGTACACAGAAGAAAGCCAGTGTAGTAGGTGCCGTACAATCCATCAAACCAGCAGAGCTTCGAGTACCCTCCAGTAACCTTAGTACATCATTCGCCGGACGTATCGCAGGTGTCATTTCCATGCAGCGCACGGGTGAACCGGGTGCAGACGGAGCAAACTTCTGGATACGTGGTGCCGCAACTTTCAGTGGAACAACTGATCCGTTGATTTTTATCGACGGTGTAGAAGTTTCAGCAGGCGACATGAATGCTATTCCTTCTGAAGCTATCGAAAACTTCTCGATACTAAAAGATGCTTCGGCTACAGCCCTTTACGGTGCCCGTGGTGCCAATGGCGTAATTCTGATCACTACCCGATCCGGTAAAGACCTCGAAAGAGCACGTATCAATGTACGCATCGATAATACATTCACTGCACCGACACGTACACTCAAGTTAGCCGATGCTGTGACAGCTATGCAACTGAGAAATGAGGCCATCCTGACACGTAACCCGGATGGGACACCTGCTTTCTCCGCTGATAAGATACAAGGAACACTTGAAAACAGAAATCAATATGTATATCCCAACGTTGACTGGTTCGACTATATGTTCAAAGATTATTCTATGAACCAATCGGCCAATCTGAATGTAATGGGTGGTACAAAGAAAGTAGATTATTTCATCAGCGCTTCTATCAATAACGATAACGGTATGCTGAAAAAAGACCCTAATAACACATTCGACAATAACATACAGAATCTTCGCTACTCATTCCAAAGCAATGTAGGAGCATGGCTAACTTCAAGCACTAAAGTAAATGTGAGAATAAACTCACAGATTGTCAACTATAATGGTCCGTCAACAAGTATGGACGACCTGTATAAGTATGTAATGGAAGCACCTTCCATGTATTTTGCACCTGTATATCCTAATATTAACAATGAAGACCATACCATATTTGGAAATAAATCAGGCGGTCCTATCGGAGCCGGAGGATTCAGTATTTATCGTAACCCTTATGCAAGTATGGTTCAAGGAAGTTCTAAACAAAGCGCATACAGCATTAATACCGCTTTCGAACTGGAGCAAAAGCTTGATTTCATAACTAAAGGATTGAATTTCAAAGCACTGGTATCTTTTAAGAACTGGTCAAAGACCACTGTAAATCGCTCCTTCTCACCCTACTTCTACGAATTGCAGAATCCTCAGCAGCAAGAAGACGGAAGTTATATCTATGATTATAATTCTATCAGTAAAGGGCGTACAGCACTTGAAACATCTACATCAACCACAGGAGATCGTTTAATGAACCTACAGGCTACATTAAATTATCAACATACATTTGATGATAAACATGACGTCGGAGCAATGTTAGTGTATCTTCAACGTGAATACAACCTAAACAATCCAGACAACAACTATTACAATACATTGCCAAAACGCAATCAAGGTTTAGCGGGTCGCTTAACCTACGCTTACGACGGACGTTACCTGGCTGAGTTCAATTTCGGATACAACGGTAGTGAAAACTTCGAAAAAGGGAGCCGTTACGGATTCTTCCCCTCACTTGCTGTCGGATATCTTATTTCTAACGAACAATTCTTTGAACCATTGACTAAAGTCATTTCCAACTTAAAAATTCGTGCTTCTTATGGATTGGTAGGTAATGCAGATATTGGTTCCAACCGTTTCCCATACCTCACGAAAGTAGACTTGAGTGGAGCCGGATTCGTATTTGGTGACCAATGGCAAACGTCTTCGAATGGAGCTACTATTACTACTTACGGAGCAGAAAAAGTGACATGGGAAATCGGAAAGAAATATAATGTTGGATTCGATCTGGGGTTATTCAACAAATTAAGCCTCAACGTAGATTTTTTTAGAGAAGACCGCAAAGATATCTTCCTTAGACGTAATACAATCCCTGCGGAAAGTGGTATAACCGGAGATCTCCGTCCTTATGGTAATTTAGGAAAAGTACGTAACCAAGGTGTTGATATGTCATTGGACTACAATCACGCTGTCAACAAAGATTTCATGATCTCAGCCAAAGGTACCTTCACTTACGCAAAAAACCAATATGTAGAAATTGATGAACCAGATTATGAATTCTCATATATGTCCCAAGTAGGGCGTCCACTGAACCAGTATAAAGGTTACATTGCATTAGGGCTTTTCAAAGATCAAGAAGAAATTGACAACAGTCCCAAACAAATATTGACGGGAGTGGTACAACCCGGAGATATCAAATATGCGGATCTCAATAATGACGGAAAAATCGATGGAAATGACCAAACCTATATCGGAAACCCAGAATTACCTCAGATCAGCTATGGTCTCGGAGTCAGTATCCAATATAAGAAATGGGATGCTTCTATCTTCTTCCAAGGTGTAGGCAAAAGAAGTATCATGTTAAGCGACATCCATCCTTTTGGAGGAGAATCTTACGGAGTTATGCAGTTTGTGGCCGACAATCGTTGGACAGAAGCAAATCCGAACTCCGAAGCGATGTATCCAAGACTGACAAACGGAAAGAACAACAATAACAATCCCAACTCTACTTACTGGTTGAGAGACGGTTCGTATATTCGACTTAAAAATGTAGAATTAGGATACTCTTACAAATTCTTACGTGCTTATATCAGTGGTCAGAATCTACTGACATTCTCTAAATTTAAATTATGGGATCCGGAACTCTACACCTCAAACGGATTAAAATATCCGACTCAAATCATGGGTTCCATCGGTTTACAGTTCACTTTTTAAAAATCTGAATAATTATGAAACTAAAAAATATAATCGTAGCTTTACTAATCGGAACTAGTTTGCACTCTTGTGATTATCTGGATATTGTACCAGATGACACTCCTATCTTAGCCGATGCGTTTAAGAACGAACAGACTGCTGAAAATTTTGTTTTCGCATGCTACTCTTTCATACCCAATTATCTGAACTTCCGCCAAAATTTCAGTTGGTGTACAACTCCTGAAACTGTCGGATCAGCACACTGGACTACCACATGGTTCACCTTTATGAAGATGCAGCAAGGATTGTATAATTCGGCCGACCCAGTCATCGACGTTTGGCAAAGCTCATATAACGGTATCCGCCAATGCTATACATTCCTGGATAATATTGATGCTGTAAAGCCATCTCAAATTTCAGAAGCTGACCTTGCAGCCAAGAAAGTACTTTGGAAAGGAGAAGTGAAATTTCTAATAGCTTATTATCACTACCTGTTATTACAGAACTACGGACCTATCGTCATACTTGACGAGGCAATCCCACTTAATGCTCCCAAAGAAGAGCTATTTAAGCCACGTGTGCCCTATGATGAATGTGTAAATCGGATTGCACAAATGTTTGACAATGCTTCTGTCGATTTGCCCATGACAGTAAAAGCCTCTAATTACGGCCGCGCTACAAAAGTGATTGCCCAAGCGCTAAAAGCAAGAATGTACTTGTATGCCGCCAGTCCACAATTCAATGGAAATGCAGAAATGTATGACAATTTCAAGAACAAGGACGGACAGTTACTTATGAACCTGGCCTATGACAAAAATAAATGGAAAATAGCTATGGACGAATGCAAAAAGGCCATCGACATGGCACATCAAGCCGGAGCGGAACTTTATAAATACACCAAAAAAGGTAATTTACCAGCATTCAATCAAGCCATCGCCAATGCACGCAATCTTGTAGTCGACGCCTGGAATAAAGAACTGATTTGGGGGTATAGTGGTTGGAAAGAGACATGGGCTGACGGAAACTCCATTCAGACACATGTGATCCCCAAAGGTATCAGCACCTCTTCGGGAGCTCCTTACGGGGCTTTAGGAGCAACAGCTTTCAGCGCTGATATGTATCTGACTAAGAACGGACTCCCGATGGATGAAGATCCTGAATTTGATTATACACACCGTTTCAATGTAGCCGAAGGCGATTCTGTTGCTCAGATTCATCGCAATCGTGAACCTCGTTTCTATGGGTCTATTGGCTTTAACCGTGGCGACTATTTAATCAACGGTGATACAATCAATCTCAAAATGCGCTTCAAAGAACAGAATGGAACACGCGATGCAGGAAGTGACCAGTTATACGGATCATATGCTATTGCAAAACTGGCTCATCCTGAAACATTCGTAAGTGGTACCAGTAACTCTTTAGTAGCTTTTCCCTTTCCTATTATCCGTTTAGGAGAATTGTATTTGGATTATGCAGAAGCTTACTTTGAATACAATGGTACACTGGAAGGAGATGCATTGACGTACTTCAATCTGATTCGCCAGAGAGGTGGTATTCCTAACATAGAAGTTTCATACAAAGGGCTTCCAATCGGTGACAAACTCCGCAAAGCAATACACCGTGAAAGAACAGTAGAACTAATGTTCGAAGGACATATGTCATATGATTATCGTCGCTGGCTAATCGCCCAGAAAGAATGGAGCGGTATGGAGAATGGCATGATCGGCTTGAACTCTTACGGTACAACTAATGAAGAATACTATAAGAATGCACGTTTGGATGCTCAACCTTTTATCTTCAGAGACGAACAATATCTGAGTCCGATCAAACAGGACTATCTAAATGTAAATTCGAATTTGGTTCAAAACCCTGGGTGGTAATTCATCCATCCGAATGACACAAATTAGCCTGTATATACCTAATTAACAGGAATATACAGGCTATTTATCTTATAATAACAACGCCTTATGAGAAAAAAAAAAGTTACTTACTGTTGCCTTCTGTTATGGGCAAGTTTTTTCACGACTGTCACGGCACAAAACACAAATACTCCCATGATGGGATGGAGCTCATGGAACACATTCCGAGTTCATATCAACGAGAAACTGATTCAAGAAACAGCTGATGCTATGGTTACCCGCGGTCTGAAGGATGCCGGATACAAATATGTGAACATTGATGACGGATATTTCGGAGGACGGGACTCAAATGGTTACCTGTTTACCAATAAAAAGAAATTCCCGAATGGAATGAAAGCACTAGCTGACTATATCCATTCTAAGGGATTAAAAGCAGGTATATATTCGGACGCAGGTAGTAATACTTGCGGCTCTATCTATGATGCAGATACACTTGGCGTTGGAGTAGGACTCTGGCAACATGATGATATAGACTGTAAGACCTTTTTCCAAGATTGGGGATATGATTTTATTAAGATTGACTGGTGTGGTGGTGAAGCCACCGGACAAAGTGAGCAGCAACGCTATACAGACATCTACAAAGCGATCAACCGGACAGGACGAACTGATGTCCGATATAATATATGCCGATGGCAATTCCCTGGTACCTGGGCTACCCGATTAGCAAGTTCCTGGCGTATCCACACTGACATTAATCCTCGATTTAAGACGATTGACCAAATCATTGAAAAGAATCTCTACCTGTCACCTTACGTAAGTCTGGGACATTATAATGACATGGATATGCTTGAAGTCGGACGAGGTCTCAGTGAAGACGAGGAAAAAACCCATTTCGGAATATGGGCTATCATGTCCTCTCCATTAATGATAGGATGCGATCTTCGGACAATTCCAGAGAAAACATTATCGATCATTACCAATCAAGAGGTAATCGCATTAAATCAAGACTCCTTGGGGATGCAAGCTGAAGTTATAGAACGGGGAAAAGACTATTTAATCCTATCAAAAACTATTCAAAAACGCGAAGGCAAGCTACGCGCTGTCGCTTTATATAATAGAAGTAATGTAATAAAAAAAATAAGAGTTGACTTCGACAAACTATATTTATCAGGCAAGGTACAAGTCAGAGACTTGTGGAATCATCAAGAAACAGGAACATTCACCGAATATTATGAAACCTTAGTTCCTGCACACGGAACGGCCTTAATAAGACTTGAAGGTAGTAAACGCCACGACCGAATATGTTATGAGGCTGAATATGCTTTCATGCAAGAGTATTTACCAGACAACAAACAAATGGCTCATTTTGCATATAAAGCAGGAGCATCTGGAGATTATATAATGAAAAGACTTGGGAACTCACCATCTAACTGGGCTGAATTCAGAAAGGTATATGTGAGTAAAGGAGGAGAGTACCAACTTAAGATAACTTATTTTTCAGGAGACAAACGTGATATACAAATTGCTGTCAATGAATCAGAATATAAGCAATCCGGCCTTTGCTCCGGAGCATGGGACCAAGCAGCAATAACAACTGTCAAAGTAAAACTTCATAAGGGTTATAATACAATACGCCTATATAACTCTAACGGATGGGCACCCGATATTGATAAAATGGAAATTAGTAAGAGTCGTTAACAATAGGTAAAAGACATAATCAATGCAGATGTTCTGAAAGTTCGGAACATCTGCATTTCTAAACGTAGCTTTTATGATTTTTCTATCATTCCAAAAATACGGCTGTTCCACTTGCAGTCACCATCAGCATACTACCACTTCCTCCAACGGTTTCATAATCCAAATCAACACCAATTACAGCGTTAGCACCCATTTGGCGAGCCTGCTCAGACATTTCTTTCAGAGCAGTATCCTTTGCCTCACGAAGCACTTCCTCATACGAACCGGAACGTCCGCCTACTATATCACGAATACTGGCAAAAAAGTCACGAAAGACATTGGCACCTATAATTGTTTCTCCAGACACAATGCCGTAATAAGTGGTTATTCGTTTTCCTTCGATAATTGGAGTGGTTGCTAATAACATAATTCTTTTCTGTTTATAAGGTTTATATTATTATTAGACGCAAAAAGAGGCGAAAAGTTACAAGGAACCGGCTATTTATTATTTGTATATTCTCAAAAGCTACATTCGGAAATGAAACTTTATCCACTTAACATCTAATGATATACTCGAAGACTCGCCTTTTATCAATATAATTTCAACACTCGGATATTATAAAAAAAGTGTCGTGAAAACCCATTACTTTCACGACACTTTAATATTTGTCAGAATACACACACTGGCTTAGAACATCTTACTAACCCGCTCGATGCCGGCTACAAGGTCATCAATTTCTTCTTTTGTATTGTACATAGCAAAAGATGCACGAACTGTACCTTCAATACCCAAACGGTGCATTAATGGTTCTGCACAATGATGACCGGTACGAACGGCAATACCCAGCCGATCGAGCAGAGTCCCCATATCCAGATGATGTATGTCACCTACCAAGAAAGAAACTACGCTACTTTTATGTGCAGCCTCACCAAAGATACGCATACCCGGGATCTCTTTCAATCGCTGCATAGCATAGATGGTAAGCTCATGTTCGTGGTCAGCTATATGATCTAAACCAATGCCTGTGACATAATCCAAAGCCTTGGCAAGTCCGGTAGTAGCAATATAATCGGGAGTTCCAGCCTCAAACTTAAAAGGCAATTCACCAAAAACGGTTTTTTCAAAAGAAACGGACTGAATCATCTCTCCCCCACCCTGATAAGGCGGAAGACGCTCAAGCCAATCTTCCTTTCCGTACAGGACACCGATTCCGGTCGGTCCATATACCTTATGACCCGAAAAAACAAAAAAATCAGCATCCAGTTCCTGTACATCCACCTTCATATGAGGAATGGACTGAGCACCGTCTATCATAACAGGTACTCCATGGGCATGTGCTGTGGCAATCATCTCTTTTACCGGATTGATTGTTCCCAATACATTGGATACTTGAGTTACACTGACGATCTTAGTACGCTCAGAAAAAAGCTTTTCATATTCATCAAGTAACAGCTCACCTTTATCATTCATCGGAATGACTTTAATCGCAATCCCTTTACGGGCTACCAACAACTGCCAAGGTACGATGTTACTATGGTGTTCCATCACTGAAATAATCACTTCATCCCCCTCTTGCATGAACTCTTCACCAAAACTGGAAACAATTAAATTAATGCTCTCTGTAGTGCCGCGAGTGAAAATGACTTCACGAGTACTACGTGCATTAATGAACTGACGCACAGTCTCACGTGAGGCCTCATGCAGTTCTGTTGCCTGTTGAGACAGGAAATGAACCCCACGGTGTACATTCGCATTGACCGAGTAATATTCATCTACAATCGAGTCAATCACCAAGCGCGGCTTCTGAGTAGTCGCTCCGTTATCTAAATAAACCAAAGGCTTGCCATATACCGTACGGCCGAGTATGGGAAAGTCTTCACGTATCTTCTGAATATTCATTTTATCACTGATTATTTGCAAATAGAACATCCCTGGCACTTATTCAGTTCACCACGGAAACGTTTTTCAACCAACAAATGCAGGCGATCTTTCAATGCCTCCAAACGAATGGTATCAATCACCTCGTTGACAAAAGCAAACATCAACAGCAAACGGGCTTCCTTCTCTGCAATACCACGAGCACGCATGTAGAAGAGAGCATTTTCGTCCAATTGACCTACTGTGGCTCCATGGGAGCATTTTACATCGTCGGCATATATCTCCAATTGTGGCTGAGTATACATACGGGCATCACGAGTGGCACAGAGGTTACGGTTTGTCTGCTGAGAACTGGTATGTTGTGCATCCGGACGTACAAGTACCAATCCGGCAAAGGCACCCACTGACTGATCATCAAGTACATACTTGAATAACTCATTACTGGTACAATTCGGCACAGCATGATCTATCGAAGTATTATTGTCCACATGTTGGTTCTTATCGGCAATGGCCATGCCACAAAGATTAATCTCGGCACCTTCACCGGCAAGGGTAACCTCTGTCGTATTACGGGTTGTCCCGTTGTGAAGTGTCATCCCATTGAGCAGTACATTGCTATTCGCTCCCTGCTTCACATACAGATTGCTGAAACGCACTGTGCTGGTATGGGTCTCTTCCAGTTCGTAAAGATCGAAAACAGAGTTTTCTTCCGCAAACACTTCAATGACTTGCGTTGCCAGAAAGTTCACATTATCCATGGCATGATCACAAACCAGCAAACGGGCCTGAGCTCCCTCTTCAAGGATAATCAGCACACGTCGGTTTACCATGAAATTGACATCTGCACGAAGTATATTAACCAACTGGATGGGTTTATCAACAACCACATTCTTCGGAACATACATCAGTACTCCGTCTTGAGTAAAAGCTGTATTAAAGGCCGTTACTGCATCCTTCGAAGTATCTGCCAACTTACCATAATACTTTTTTACAAGTTCCGGATGTTGCTCAGCCATTTCTCTCAGACCGCCGAAAATAACTCCCTCAGGTAATCCGGACTTAGGAAGTGCCTGATTGTAGAATGCATCGTTCACCACAAAAAATAATGAGGTACTCATATTCGGAACATCGCATTTAAACACCTCATAAGGATTCACAGGAATGGGTAGACGATTCAGGTTCAAGCCGTAATCCGGCTCGAAGAATTTACTGACATCCGTGTATTTATACTTTTCCTGCTTCCGCGTAGGAAATCCCTGACGCTCGAAATCAGCAAAAGCTACCGCCCGGGGAGCATTCATGGGCTCGGCACTATGACGACAGATCATCGCTTCACACTGAGCAAAAAGATCTATGTATTGCTGTTCTACATTCATAATCACACTCATTCTCCTAATTCCTTCTTAATCCAATCGTATCCTTTTTCTTCCAGCTCAAGAGCGAGCTCCGGACCTGCTGTCTTCACAATACGTCCCTTATAGAGCACATGTACGATATCTGGCTTTATGTAATCCAACAAACGCTGGTAGTGAGTGATGACAATACAACTGGTATCGGGTGTCTTCAATTTGTTTACTCCTTCGGCTACAATACGAAGCGCATCGATATCGAGTCCGGAGTCCGTCTCGTCCAGAATGCTAAGACGGGGTTCGAGCATAGCCATCTGGAAAATCTCGTTACGTTTTTTCTCTCCACCCGAGAAACCTTCATTTACCGAGCGGTTTGCCAATTTGTTATCCAACTCAACTACTGCACGCTTTTCACGCATCAGCTTCAGGAACTCACTGGCTGTCAGAGCAGGCAAACCTTTGTATTTACGCTGTTCATTGACAGCAGCACGCATAAAGTTAACCATGCTCACACCCGGAATCTCTACCGGATACTGAAAACTAAGGAAGATACCTTCGTGGCTACGGTCTTCAGGACTTAATTCCAAAAGGTTCTTACCGTAGAATGTAATACTCCCTTTCGTTACTTCAAAAGCAGGATTACCTACCAGAACAGAAGAAAGCGTACTCTTACCTGAACCATTGGGTCCCATAATGGCATGTACTTCGCCCGGATTCACCGTCAAGTTGATGCCTTTCAATATCTCTTTGCCGTTAATGCTGGCATGCAGGTCTTTTATCTCTAACATGATCTTATCAATTATTTCATTATCTATTCTTCTCCAAAAATAACTTCGTCCAACAATTGCAGTATGGAATTGCCGTCTGTCTGCGTAATAGTAAAAGGAAAATTCACTTTCACTCCTACGCTTAATGTCTGACGCATCCCGCTACTACGCACTATCCCGGTCCCCCGGGAATTAGTCTTCTCTACTTCTCCATTCATTCTTCCGGCAATGCCCATCCGGAAATTATACTCCAGGGTGAAAGCAAGACACGAAAGAAAATATATATCGGCCCCTATCACCGGAGAGATAGTGAATAGCGGTTCTTTTACCTGATATCGGCAATCGTAGTCTTTACGAAATTCCTGCCTTGAAGGATCGTAGTAACTGCCACTGGTTATGCCGTATTGTCGACGTGGAGACAGATTCCATGCTGTGGAGAGTCCCCCGTAAGGCTGAATCACAAAACGTTGTGGCAGGAAATAGTATCGCCCTCCCACTTCCAGATTGCTCAGTGAGGCAGAAATACCGGGATTCAGTTTTATCTCTTCACCTGTATAACCGCCCTTCAAAGAGAAACGGGTATAAGGGATATAATACTCCAGCAATAAAGTATGTATATGGCCTGTAGAAACAGCTTTTCCCGAAAGTGTGTTCTTTGTTACTATCGGCCAGTCTCCTCCCCAAGAGCCACTGATTGCCCATCTTCTCTCCTGATCATCCAGATTCTGTGCAAACGCTATACCTACATAAAGCAGGAATATCAATAACCAACCAATTCGTTTGCACCCCATTATCCTACACTACCTTCAAGAGAGATCGTAAGCAACTTCTGAGCTTCTACAGCAAATTCCATCGGAAGTTTATTAAGTACCTCCTTTGCATAGCCGTTTACAATCAGCCCAATGGCATCTTCAGTGGAAATGCCACGCTGATTACAATAGAATATCTGATCTTCACTAATCTTACTGGTAGTTGCTTCATGTTCAACAACTGCTGTTTCGTTATGGATATCCATGTAGGGGAAAGTATGTGCACCACACTTATCACCCAGCAACAATGAATCACACTGGCTATAATTACGGGCATTATCCGCCTTTTCGGCTACACGAACCAGCCCACGGTAAGAGTTCTCACTTTTTCCGGCAGATATACCTTTACTGACAATCGTACTACGGGTATTCTTACCTAAATGAATCATTTTAGTTCCTGTATCTGCCTGTTGGTAATTGTTTGTCACTGCTACCGAATAAAATTCAGCGGTAGAATTATCACCTGAGAGAATGCAAGAAGGGTATTTCCAGGTAATGGCTGATCCCGTCTCAACCTGAGTCCACGAGAGTTTGCTATCTACTCCTTTACAATTACCACGTTTCGTCACAAAATTGTATACTCCACCTTTACCTTCGGCATCACCCGGATACCAATTCTGAACGGTACTGTATTTTACTTCTGCACGATCGTGTACTACAATCTCGACAATAGCGGCATGTAATTGATTCTCGTCCCGCATTGGTGCGGTACAACCTTCCAGATAGGAAACATAGCTATCGTCATCTGCTACGATTAATGTACGTTCGAACTGCCCGGTATTGGCTGCGTTGATACGGAAGTATGTGGAAAGTTCCATCGGACAGCGTACCCCTTTAGGAATATAAACGAAAGAACCGTCTGAAAATACCGCGGAATTTAATGCTGCAAAAAAGTTATCCCGATAACCTACTACAGATCCAAGATACTTCTTCACCAGGTCGGGATGTTCACGCACTGCTTCACTGAACGAACAAAAGATAATACCTTTCTCCATCAGTGTTTCCTTAAAGGTCGTTTTCACAGATACTGAATCCATCACTGCATCCACAGCCATACCGCTCAGTGCCATTTGCTCTTCCAAAGGAATACCCAGTTTATTGAATGTCTTTATTAGTTCCGGATCAACTTCATCCATACTCTTCGGACCTTCTTTCTTCTTTGTAGGGTCGGCATAATACGAAATGGCCTGATAATCAATCTCAGGTATACGCAAGTGTGCCCAGGTAGGCATCTCCAGTGTCAGCCAATGACGATAGGCTTTCAGACGGAATTCCAACAACCAGTCCGGCTCGTTCTTTTTAGACGAGATAAGCCGCACTACGTCTTCATTGAGTCCCTTCTCTATGATATCTGTATGTACCTCCGTAGTGAAGCCATATTTGTACTTCTCCTGCGTGAGTTCTTTTACATATTTATTGGGTTCTTCTTGTTGCATCATTTTTATTTGAGTATATATTGTTGTGTAACCTCTTTTGCTGCGGGAAAGAACATTCCCGCAAACCTTTCCATAGGATAATATAACAAGGATTCCTCCTTCTTTGTTTGACTAATCAACTGGCTATCTGTATCTATGAATTGAATGACACAGACAACCAGACTCACCAGTAAAAGATATTTCAAGGCTCCAAGTCCGGCTCCAAGCAAACGATTCAGCCAACCAAGCGAAACTGCCTCCATCGCCTTTGTCAACACTGAAGCCACTAACGTAAAGATTAATGGTACAGCTATCCAAATAATGACAAATGCCAATATCTGTGCCACAGTCATGGAATCTGTCACTGTAGGACATAGCTTTACAGCCAGTGAAGTATACAAAGCTTTGGCTGCCAGCAACCCCACAATCAATCCAAGTATGGAGGCAAGCTGCCGGATAAAGCCTTTCATAAATCCGATAATAACACCGGCTCCAAGGGCAATCAGTATGATAATATCTATGGTAGTCATTCTATGTAAAACGAAAACGGAGACACGGAGTTGTAATCACTCTGTGCCTCCGTATATTTTCAGTTTCGTGAGAATTATAAAGTTTGCTTCACTTCTACTTCTTCGTAAGTTTCAATCATATCCCCTACCTTCAAATCGTTGTAGTTGACAAGGCTGATACCACATTCAAAGTTTGTACCTACTTCCTTCACATCATCTTTAAAGCGCTTCAAGGCATTAATAGAACCTGAGAAGATTACGATACCATCACGGATCAGACGAGCCTTATCCGAACGTTTCACCTTGCCTTCTTTCACAACGGCACCGGCCACAGTACCCACCTTAGTAATGTGGAATACCTCACGCACTTCGATAGTAGCAGTCACCACCTCTTTCACTTCCGGAGCAAGCATACCTTCCATAGCAGCCTTCACCTCTTCGATAGCAGCGTAAATTACAGAATACAAACGTATATCTACTCCTTCCTGCTCGGCAAACTTGCGCGCTGAAGCTGACGGACGCACCTGGAATCCAATGATAATAGCATCTGAAGCAGCTGCCAATGTCACATCCGATTCTGAAATCTGACCTACAGCCTTGTGGATCACATTAACCTGAATCTGTTCGGTAGACAACTTGATCAACGAATCACTCAATGCTTCGATAGAGCCGTCCACATCACCTTTCACAATTACGTTCAGTTCCTGGAAGTTACCCAAAGCAATACGACGTCCCACTTCATCGAGAGTCAACAGCTTCTGAGTACGCAATCCCTGTTCACGCTGCAATTGTTCACGCTTATTGGCAATTTCACGGGCCTCTTGATCAGTCTCAATCACATGGAATGTGTCACCTGCGGCAGGAGCCCCATTTAAACCGAGAATCAATACCGGTTCCGAAGGTCCAGCTTGTGTTACGCGTTGATTACGTTCATTGAACATAGCCTTTACACGGCCGTAACTTGTTCCGGCAAGCACAATATCACCTACCTTCAGCGTACCATTGGAAACCAATACAGTAGCAACATATCCACGTCCCTTGTCCAGAGTTGATTCAATAATTGAACCCGTAGCATTGCGGTTCGGATTTGCCTTCAAATCGAGCATTTCTGCCTCCAAAAGGACTTTCTCCATCAGTTCCGGTACTCCAAGACCTTTCTTGGCCGAAATATCCTGCGACTGGTATTTACCCCCCCACTCTTCTACGAGATAATTCATCTGAGCCAGTGTCTCTTTAATTTTCTCCGGATTAGCATGGGGTTTATCAATCTTATTAATAGCAAATACTATAGGAACACCCGCAGCCGCAGCATGATTGATAGCTTCCTTAGTTTGAGGCATTACATCATCATCGGCAGCTACGATAATAATCGCGATATCCGTTACCTTCGCACCACGGGCACGCATTGCAGTAAACGCTTCGTGTCCCGGAGTATCAAGGAATGTAATCTTACGTCCGTCCTCCAATGTAACGTGATATGCACCGATATGCTGTGTGATACCTCCGGCTTCACCCGCAATTACATTTGCCTTACGGATATAGTCAAGCAATGAAGTTTTACCGTGGTCTACGTGACCCATTACTGTAACAATCGGAGCACGGTGTTCCAGATCTTCCGGAGCATCTTCCTCTTCAACAATGGCCTGAGCTACCTCCGCACTGACATATTCGGTCTTAAATCCGAATTCTTCAGCAACAAGGTTGATTGTTTCTGCATCCAGACGCTGGTTGATAGAAACCATCATACCTATACTCATACAAGTTCCGATAACCTGATTAACAGATACATTCATCATACTGGCCAATTCATTGGCAGTCACGAATTCTGTCAATTTCAGTACCTTGCTTTCTGCCATTTCCTGATCTTCCAGTTCCTGCATACGGTTCGATACCAAATCACGTTTCTCCTTGCGATATTTGGCTCCTTTGTTCTTACCTTTACTTGTCAGACGAGCCAAAGTTTCTTTTACCTGCTTTGCTACATCTTCTTCGCTCACTTCCTGCTTCACTACAGGCTTCTTAAAGCGATCTTTATTATTGTTGTTACGGTTTCTGTTTTGTCCGCCGCCACCTTGCTGATTTCCTCCACGATTATTATTGGTACGCTCACTGTTTGGAGTGGGGTGCGCAAAGTTAGAAGCAACGTTGTTCACATCTACTTTTTCTTTATTGTTGTTGATGCGGTTACGTTTCTTCTTACCGTTGGGATCAAGATTTTCTTTACCGGCTACTTTAGCTTGTTTATTATCTTCTTTACGGATTTCCTTGATGATGGCTTCCTTCATCTGTTTCTTCTGATCCTGACGAAGTTTTTCCTTTTCTTCACGCTCTTTCCGTTTTTCTTCTTTCGATTTTTTCTTCGGACGAGTCGACTGATTCAATGCAGCCAAGTCAATCTGTCCGATAACATTAATCTTAGATACAAACTCAGTCGGACGAATCTTAAATACGCCCTCCTCTTCCTTCTCTACTGGAGTAGCCGGTGCTTCTGCTACCGGTTTCTCTTCTTTCTTCTCTGTTTTTTCTGGAGATACCACGACTTTGGGTTCTTCTTTCTTGACTTCCTCAACCACTTTCTTCTCTGTTTCTGCAGGCTTTTCAACCACCACCGGTTTCGGTTCTTCTTTCACCGGTTTCGATTCCGAAGCAACAGGAGCCATAGCGACTTCTTCTTTTTTCACTTCGTTGACAACAGGCTTAACCTCTTCCGCCACCTTCTTTTCTTCAGTAGCTACTACAGGTTGTGGTTTCGGTTCTTCTTTCACCGGCTCTTTTTCAGTTCTCCGGTTCAGTTTATCTAAATCTATTTTTCCGACAGGTTTAAACTTCGGACGTACATCCTCCGGAATGACCGTCTTAATCACATCATCAGCAACAGTTTTCTCCGGCTCTTTTTTATCATAACCATCGATAGAAACAGATGCCTTGTTGCGATCTTTGTTTTGACGTTCCTGAATGAAACGTTCCGATTCAAGTCTAAGGTTCTTATCTGTGCTGAACTCTTTCACGAGCATTGCATACTGCTCCTCGGTAATTTTCGTATTCGGGTTTGCCTCAACGGTATACCCCTTCTTTTGCAAGAACTCAACTACCGTCGCGATTCCTACATTTAAATCTCTTGTAACTTTGTTTAACCTTATCGTCATACTTTAATTTAAAGAATAATGGAGAAAGAATAATTTGATAATCGTTCAATATGCCAATGTGCCAATTCCTATACGCCCTTTCTGTTTATTGGCATATCGGCACATCATCGCATTGATCTATTATTCATTATCTTCAAACTCCGATTTCAAAATGCGTAATACCTCGTCCACCGTCTCTTCTTCCAGATCCGTTTTTTCAATCAGCATTTCGCGAGGTGCAGTCAATACGGACTTAGCCGTATCAATGCCAATTGCTTTAATAGCATCAATCACCCATCCGTCGATTTCATCTCTGAATTCATCCAGATAAATGTCTTCATCCTGCGCGTTTTCATCCAACTCACGGAACACGTCGATAGTGTACTCAGTCAACATACTGGCCAGTTTGATATTCAAACCGCCTTTACCAATAGCCAACGATACCTCTTCCGGTTTCAGGAATACCTCAGCTTTACGTTCTTCTTCATTCAACCGAATAGAAGAGATTTTGGCCGGGCTTAAAGCACGCTGGATAAACAATGAAATATTTGATGTATAATTAATCACATCAATGTTTTCATTGCGAAGTTCACGTACGATGCCATGAATACGACTTCCCTTTACACCTACACAGGCTCCTACGGGATCAATTCTGTCATCATAAGATTCTACCGCAATCTTAGCACGTTCACCGGGAATACGGGCAATCTTTTTGATGGTAATCAAGCCATCGTTTATTTCAGGTACTTCCATCTCGAACAAGCGCTGCAGGAAAACCGGAGAAGTACGCGAGAGGATAATCTTCGGATTGTTGTTTTTGTTGTCCACGCGTGCCACCACTGCACGGGCAGTTTCTCCTTTACGATAAAAATCGCTTGGTATCTGCTCTGTTTTCGGCAACAATAACTCGTTTCCTTCATCGTCAAGCAGCAACATCTCTTTTTTCCAGATCTGGTATACTTCTGCGTTGATGATAGTACCTACTTTATCAATGTATTTATTATAAATACTGTCCTTTTCAAGCTCAAGAATTTTAGAAGCCAGGGTCTGACGAAGATTCAAAATAGCACGGCGACCGAACTTAGCGAAAATCACTTCATCGGTTACTTCTTCACCCACTTCGTAAGAAGCATCGATTTTTTGTGCTTCAGTCAACGAAATTTGCATATTCGGGTTAGTCAAATCCTCGTCTGCCACTACCTCACGGTTACGCCATATTT
>UMDR01009826.1_pt1 | contig 26191 bp, 22 predicted proteins | sample 1964541 | NCBI WGS metagenome assembly UMDR01 (sample SAMEA4835999, study PRJEB28245) | human gut metagenome | biome: gut microbiome; material: fecal sample | place: Denmark | collected 2008 | reverse complement strand
AAGGCTGTGCCTCTCGGCACAGCCTTTTCAGGAAAGAGAAAAAATTAAATATTTTGAGGGAGTACTTCGCAGCGTGTGGGGGCTGCGAAGTGTGAGTTATGAAATATATTAGCTGTTTGCTAATATGCTGATAGTATATCTAATAAATGTGTTCAAAATATGTTCTCCATCTAAAGAAAATGTGAAATTCCTAAAAAGGGCTTTAAAAAATTTTAAGGGTGTTTTATACTTACTTCAGACAGGATAAAGGGGGATAAAAGATGAACATTTCAGATATCGGAATAGATCTTGGAACGGCCAGTATTCTGGTTTATGTAAGGGGAAAAGGCGTTGTTTTAAAAGAACCGTCTGTGGTTGCTTTTGACAGAGATATGAATAAAATAAAAGCGATCGGTGAGGAAGCGCGTATGATGCTGAGCAGGAGCACCGGAAATATTGTAGCGATCCGTCCGCTGAAAAACGGCATCATCTCGGATTATGCTGTGACGGAGCAGGTGCTGAAATATTTTATCCAGAAGGCGAGCGGAAAGCTTTCTTTTAAAAAGCCGCGCATCAGCATCAATTTGCCGGGCACCGTTACTGAGGTCGAGCGCAAAGCAATTGAGGACGCCACCTATCAGGCGGGCGCGCGGGAGGTTGCGCTTGTGCCGGAGCCGATCGCGGCTGCGATCGGTGCGGAGATCGATATTTCCAGACCGTGCGGAAAAATGGTTATGGATATCGGCGCCGGTACCTGTGATGCAGCAGTTCTCTCACTGGACGGAATCGTGGTAGATACTACGCTGAAGGTGGCAGGAGACGATTTTGACAATGCGATTGTTCACTATGCGCGCACAGCGCATAATCTGATCATCGGAGAGCGGCTTGCAGAAGACATTAAGATCCATGTGGGTACGGCAGTAGAGCGTGCGCAGCAGAAAATAATGGAAGTAAAAGGACGTGATCTGACAACCGGTCTTCCCAAGACCGTACGCGTCAGTTCGGAGGATATCCGCCTGGCACTGCAGGAGCCGCTTGCGCAGATCACAGAGGCGGTACACAGCGTGCTGGAGAAAACGCCGCCGGAGCTTGCGGCGGACATTGTGGAGCGCGGTATTGTGCTGACAGGCGGCGGCTGTCTGCTGGATGGCATGGAGGAGCTGATCGAGGAAAAGACCGGCATCAATACCGTCACAGCGGAAGATCCGATCTCGGCGGTGGCGATCGGGGTTGGACGCTATCCGGAGATCATCTCCGGACGCGCGCGCAGAGAGGATTGAGGAACGCCGGAAGGCGGCATTCAGAATGACGGACAGGACATGCCGGGGAGCGCTCCTCAGACACTGGACAGCAGGTGCGCCGGAAAAAACAGAGGAAGTGAATGGAACAAAGGAATGGAAAAGGTTTCAGGATATGTGGATCATATCATATACCGCAATGAGGACAATGGCTATACGGTGCTGGTCCTGATCTGCGAGGGAGAGGAGATAACCTGTGTCGGGACGCTGCAGTTTGCCAGCGAGGGGGAGCTGATCGAGGCGGAAGGCAGCTATACGGAGCACAGTACCTATGGCAGGCAGTTTCAGATAGCCTCTTATGAATATAAAACGCCGGAGGACGAGCTTTCCATTGAGCGTTACCTTGGCTCGGGAGCGGTGAAGGGTGTCGGGATGGCACTCGCCGCGCGGATCGTGCGCCGTTTTAAGGGCGATACCTTCCGCATCATTGAGGAGGAACCGGAGCGGCTCGCGGAGATCAAGGGCATCAGCGAGCGCAAGGCGCGGGAAATCGCACAGCAGATGGAGGAAAAGCGCGATATGCGTAAGGCGATGCTTTTTCTGCAGCAGTACGGTATTTCCACGACGCTTGCCATGAAAATCTACAATCAGTACGGGGCGTCGCTTTATCAGATCGTGCGGGAAAACCCCTATAAGCTGGCGGATGACATAAACGGCGTCGGCTTTCGGGTTGCCGATGAAATCGCATCCAGAGTGGGTATTCATACCGACTCTGATTTTCGTATAAAAAGCGGGATTTTGTATGTGCTGGCGCAGGCGATGACGGAGGGTCACGTTTATCTGCCGCAGCCGGAGCTGATGCGCCGCGCTTCGGAGCTTCTTGGCGTCTCCCTGGAGACGATGGAGCACTTTCTGCCCGACCTTGCGATCGAGCGGAAGATCATTATAAAAGAGGTACTGACCGGAAATACGGACAGAAGCGGGGAAGAGGAACGGGTTCCGGGAATCTACAGCGCTTCTAATTATTATCTGGAGCTGAATACAGCGAAGATGCTGCATGACCTGAATATTTCTGCGGAAATTTCCGAGGAAGCTGTCCAGCGGCGTCTGGCGCAGATCGAGCAGGAAACCGGAACGAGGCTGGAGGAGCTGCAAAAGGAAGCGGCGGCAGCTGCAGTGAGCCACGGGCTGCTCGTGATCACGGGTGGACCGGGTACCGGAAAAACGACGACGATCAACGCATTGATTCACTATTTTGCCTCCGAGGGACTGCAGATCCTGCTGGCAGCGCCGACCGGAAGAGCGGCAAAGCGCATGACGGAAGCGACCGGCTGCGAAGCGCAGACGATCCACCGGCTGCTGGAGGTTTCGGGCGCGATGGAAGAGTCCTCGGCTCCTATTCGTTTTGAGCGGAATATGCAGAATCCGCTGGAGGCGGATGTCATCATCATCGACGAGATGTCGATGGTGGATATTTTTCTGATGCACGCGCTGCTTAGTGCAGTCACGCCGGGTACGCGGCTGATCATGGTGGGTGACGTCAATCAGCTTCCTTCGGTGGGACCAGGTTGTGTTCTGAAGGATATTATCGAATCGGAGCGCTTTCCGGTCGTGCGGCTGACGAAAATCTTCCGCCAGGCGAGCGAGAGCGATATCGTAGTGAACGCGCACAAGATCAACAGCGGAGAGCATGTTGTGCTTGACAATAAAAGCCGGGATTTTTTCTTCTTAAAGCGCGATGAGGCGAATATCATTATCCGTGTGGTACTGGCGCTTGTGCAGCAGAAGCTTCCGAAATACGTGGAGGCGAAGCCTTATGATATCCAGGTGCTCACGCCGATGCGCAAGGGGCTGCTCGGCGTGGAACGGCTGAACACGATCCTGCAGCAGTACCTCAATCCGCCCGCGCCCGATAAGCGGGAGCGGGAGCACGCCGGCGGCATTTTCCGCGAGGGCGACAAGGTGATGCAGATCAAAAACAATTACCAGGCGGAGTGGGAGGTTCGCGGAAAATACGGCATCGCGGTAGAAAAGGGTGTCGGCATTTTTAACGGCGACATGGGCATTGTCCGGGAGATCAATACATACGCGGAGCAGCTGACGGTGGAGTTCGATGAGGGACGTTTTGTGGATTACTCCTTTAAGCAGTTAGAGGAGCTGGAGCTTGCGTATGCTATCACCATCCACAAGTCGCAGGGAAGCGAGTATCCTGCGGTTGTGATCCCGCTGCTCGCCGGACCGCGGATGCTGATGAACCGCAACCTTCTGTATACGGCGGTGACAAGGGCGCGCAAATGCGTGACGCTGGTCGGCTCTGCCGATGTGTTCTATCAGATGATCGACAACCGTTTCGAACAGAAGCGCTATTCGACGCTTAAGGAGCGCATCTGCGAGTGGAACGAAATGTAGCGCCTGAACGCTATACAGATTATTTTCCTGCCGGGAGAGGATCTGTAAACAGGATGATAAATGAAAATACGGAAAACGACAGACATGTTGCTGTGCCGGATAGATGACCGGGAATTTTTCGAGACGTGGAAACGGGCTGGCAGGCGTGCCGGAGCTGCGGCACTCGATCTGCTCCTGCCGCGCCGATGCGCCATCTGCGGGACGCTGTCAGCAGGCATCTGCGGGGAGTGCAGAAAAAAGCTGCCCTATATCCGGGGAGACGTCTGCTTCTGCTGCGGGCGGCCGCTGGCGGATCCGGATGCGGAATATTGTCCGGCGTGCCGCGCCAAGAAGCATGCTTATACGCAGGGGCGTGCGCTTTATCTTTATACCGATGCGGTGAGAGAATCGCTTCATGCGGTGAAATATCATAACAAGCGGGAATATCTGGAATATTACGCCCGGGAAATGGCGGAACATCTGGCGGAAGCATGGAAAACATGGCAGCCTCAGGTGATGATCCCGATTCCCATGCATCCGTCTGCGTGCAGAAAGCGCGGCTACAATCAGGCGGAGATCCTGGCAAAGGAGCTTGGCAGAATTCTGGGGATTCCGGTGCGGTGCGACGTGCTGAAAAAGGTGCGGAAAACCGCCAGCCAGAAGGAACTGGATTACCGTGCGAGGCAAAGTAATCTGAAGGGAGCGTTTGCAGTAGCGGAGAAATATATGCACAGCAGCAGGCGGGAGGGCGGCCTGCAGGAAATCCCGCGCGGGTCGGAGCGTTGCCTTCCCTGGGAGCGAGTCCTTCTTGTGGATGACATCTACACAACAGGCAGCACGGTGCGTGAGGCGGCTGTAGTGCTGAAGAATGCCGGTATAAAATGTGTATATTTTGTGACAATCTGTGCAGTCCCGGAAAATTCCTGAAAACAGGTTGCGTTAGGGTGTTTGCAAAGAAGGTTTTTCATGTTATACTAGAAACACACGCAAAAATGAGGGGCTGGTATGATATGCCGGATAAAAAACGGATTTATTTAATGACAAAGCTCGCGCTCTTTGAGGAGCAGCATAAAGAACAGCTGGAAGGCGTGCAGGGGTATTTTCGGGGAGATTATATCGGGCGCCATATGATAAAGAACGGGCTGCGTATTACGCTGGCATTCCTGCTTGGACTGGCGGGATGGGGATTATATAATGCGGAGACTTTGATCGTAGATATCACACAGATCGATGTGAAGGCGCTCGGTGCGCGGATCTTATTCCTTTATGCCGTAGTGCTGAGCGTTTTTCTGGTGCTCACCTATGCGATCCAGACGCTGCGCTATGCGCGGGCCAAACAGGATCTTTATCAGTATCGGGAGCTTCTGAAGCAGCTTGAAAAAGCGTACCGTGAGGATGATGAGGCGAAGAGCGATGCGCGCAGGAGGAGAACAGTATGAGATTTTTGCTTACCGTGCGGGAGGCGCTCGGCAGGTTTTATGGAAAATACGATACGGCGATCCGGCTGCTTTTTAAATTTGCAGCAGCCTTTCTGATTTTTCTGTCGATCCGCAATGTGCTCGGACAGACGGCGGCGATCAATCATCCGCTGATCCTGCTGATCCTGGCGGCAGGCTGTATGCTATTGCCGTCAAATACCATCATTCTGGTGGCTGCGGGACTGATTCTGGTACATTTTTACGGGATTTCCCTGGAGGCAGCGCTTGTCGGAGGAGGTATCCTGATCATTGGGCTGCTTGTTTATTTCAGCCTGGCGCCGCAGTCGGCATGGCCGCTTCTTCTGACGGGGCTTGCGCTTGGGCTGAAAATGGGCTGCGTGCCGGCAGTGCTGTTCGGGCTGCTCGGCGGATCGCTTGGCGCGGTTGGCGCAGCATTTGGGGCGCTCTCTTATTACCTGATACAGATCGTGGAAAAAAACGGGGCAAATCTGCAGTCAACTGCTGCTGAGGCGGCGGAGGCAATGGTACAGAAGGCGGCGCAGTTGATTCAGGCAGTGATCAATGAGCGAGAGATGCTGGTGATGGCGGCGGCTCTGGCGGTGGCGCTCCTGGTGGTATATCTTATCCGTATCCAGGCAATAAAATATGCATGGATGGTGGCGTCAGCGGCAGGATGTGCGGCATATCTGGCAGTGCGTGCCGTTGGGGCGGCGGTTTTTGGCGTGCCGCTGGACGCGCTGCAGATATTTGCGGAGATCCTGGTATCGCTGTTCGCCGGATGGATGGCGCAGATAATGCTGTTTCATCTGGATTACAAAAAGACACAGACCGTTCGTTTTGAGGACGATGAATATTATTACTATGTAAAAGCCGTGCCGAAAAAGAAGCTTCACAGAAAGAAGAGAAAACGCAGGGCAGAAGGGAGATAAACGGTGGATACGATCAAGGTGTGGATCAGCAATCATTTCCCATGGCTGAAGGCGCCTGCTATTACAATAGGGATCATTGATATTATAGAGATCATCATCCTTTCCTTTTTAGTATACAGCGTGCTGGTATGGATTAAGCGGAGCAGAGCATGGACGCTTCTGAAGGGAATGCTTCTGGTCGGTTTCTTTATTGCGCTGGCGTATCTGTTCAATATGGATACGCTCACATTTATCATTGAGAAAGGACTGAACATTATCTTCATGGCGGCGCTTGTCATTTTTCAGCCGGAGCTGCGCAGGGTGCTGGAACAGCTGGGGGAAAAGGAATTTTTTTCCAATATTATTCCGGCGGGCACAGTGAAGGAAGTGGTACAGCGCTGCAGTGACCGCACGGTCAATGAAATTGTGCGGGCGTCGCTGGAGATGGCGAAGGTGAAAACCGGCGCGCTGATGGTGATCGAGGAGAACGAAACGCTTGCAGAGTATGAGCGCACGGGCATTGCGATCGACGCTGTAGTGTCCAGCCAGCTTCTGATTAATATTTTTGAACATAATACGCCGCTGCACGACGGAGCAGTTATCATAAAAGGCGATAAGATCGTTTCCGCGACCTGTTATCTGCCGCTGTCGGACAGCCAGAATCTTGGTAAGGAGCTGGGAACGCGGCACCGCGCCGGCGTTGGCGTCAGCGAAGTGACGGATTCCCTCACGATTATCGTATCAGAGGAGACCGGTAAAATCTCCATCGCAAAGAAGGGTGTGCTTACCAGAAACGTGACCGAAGAGATTCTGCGTGCGCAGCTCATTACGCTGCAGAATAAATCGGTAAATTCCCGGAAGCTGATCAGCGGTGGAAAGTTTATTTTCGGGCGCAGAGAAAAGACGGAAGCGGAGAAAGGAAGCAAATAGCATGAGATATAAACTGACGCATAATCTGGGGCTGAAGCTGCTTTCGGTCCTGGCTGCCTGTCTCATCTGGCTGGTCGTCATGGACAGCAACGATCCGGAAAAGCAGCAGGTGTACCGGAATGTCCCGGTAACGATCAAAAACCAGGACACGATTACAAACGCAAATAAAACCTACACGGTGGTTGGCGGTACAGATAAAGTGAGTGTTTATGTGACGGCACGGCGGTCGGTGCGCACAAGGCTGAGCGCTTCAAGCTTTACCGTTCGTGCGGATCTTGAGAACTATAATGAAGCAATCGGTTCGGTTCCGCTGGAGGTCACATGCTCTGATCCGTCGGTATCACAGGAGGATATGCGTATCCAGCCGGCTTCCATGAAGATTAAGATGGAGGATAAGATAGAAGAAACCTTTGGAATCGTAGCGACAACTTCGGGCAATGCGGCGAAAGGCTTTGAGGTGGGCAGCACAACGGTGCTGACAGGAGATACCATCAAAATTGCCGGACCGGAGTCTCTGATCAGCATTATCGGAAAGGTGACGGTTCCGGTGGATGTCACTTACATGTCGGAGGACAGTGTTCAGCAGCTCCCCATCCGCATTGAGGATAAAAATGGCGCGGAGCTGACAGACAGTCAGTGGAGTAACCTGGAGCTGAAAAATATGGACGGCATTGTTCTGAAGGATAATCTTGCGGAGGTGGGTGTCGAGATCTGGCGGATTTACGGGGAGATTGCACTGCAGGCGGAGCTGACCGGGGAACCGGCGTCAGGTTATGAGGTGACGGACGTTACGATTTCTCCGCGTACAGTAAATCTGACAGCGTCGGCGGCTGCGATTGAAAAGCTGGGAAACAGTCTGACGTTGCAGGATACCTTTGACATTTCCGGCGTGTCAGAAAATATAGAGTTTACGGCAGATCTGAGCAACACGCTGAGCCAGTATGAGGATGTGCGGCTGGAGGCGGATGCTTCCCCGGCTGTGACGGTAACGGTGACGATTGACGAGGTGGGGAGCAAAACGATCGAATTTCCGGTATCTGAGCTGACGCTGAACAATGCGCCTGCCGGAAAGAGACTGATCTTTTCTCCGACAGATAAGCTTGCGATCAATATCCGCTCTACGGAGGAGCATCTGGGCGAGATTGATGTGGAGGATATTAAGGCCGAGATCGATCTTTCGGGATGTCAGGCGAATGGCAGCTATACTCTGCCGGTAACGGTGGAGGTGCCGGAGGGCTGTGAGCTGGGCGCCGAGGTATCTATTGTGGTAAATGTAGAAGAGGAAGAACAGGAAGCGGAAGTAGAGCTTCAGACGGAGGAATAGCTTATGGTAAGCCAGACGTTTGTGATCAGAAATCATGCAGGACTGCATCTGAAGCCGGCGGCAATGCTGTGTACGGAGGCGATCCGATATAAATCGGCCATCACACTGTCCTTTGCAGACACGCAGGTCAATGCCAAGAGCGTGCTCAGTGTGCTCAGCGCGTGCGTGAAGTGCAACGACAGCATTACGATCTCCTGCGACGGACCGGACGAGGGCGAGGCTCTGGAGAACCTTGGCAGGCTGATCATGGATGGTTTGGGAGAATAGAAGAAGAGCTTCTACAGCTAAAGATGGGAAATAAAAAACGGGAGGAAGAGCGGATGCTCTTCCTCCTTGCTTCATATTTATTCGTATTTATTATGGATTTACCCAGATATCGGTCGGATCCTTTCCGACTGTTCCTGCTTTCATTTTCTGGACAGTGGGTTTTCCGAGCGGCATTGCTTCCTTGTCGGAAATAACTACCTTTGTGCCGATTGGACAATTATAGTAGATCCACCTTGCATCGGCAACGCAAAGCCGGATGCATCCGTGGGAGGCTGCCTGACCGAGCTTGTTGAAATCGCTTGCCGCTACGTTGTACTGGTTGCGGGACGTTCCGTTCATTGGTACCGAGTGGAAGAGGTAGTCGCTGAAGTACGTCCCCGGCGGGCAAATGTGGCTGCAATACTGTCCCATTGACGGTCCGTTCAGCGTCCACCATTTGTAGTGCGTCCGGATATAGAAGGTACCGGTCGGGGTGGCGTTGTTCAGACCAACAGAGCATGCCATAGCCTTTACCGGGGTATTGCCGTCGTAGATGGTGACTACATTATTTTTCCTGTTTACACGGATCGTCATATTTCCGCTTGGCGTGTAGGTGACATAGCCTTTTGTGCCGAAGTTGTAGGACTTGCCGTTGATAGTCTTCTTGCCGAAAACCTGCGCTCCCTTGTTTTTCGGATCGTAGTAGTAGCGCTTTGTGCCGACAACGACCCAGCCGGTCTGCTGCACGCCGGAATAGTTGAAATAATAATATTTTCCGTCGATCTTATATCTGCCGTTCGTGCAGGCGCGCCCTTTATTTTTCTGATTGAAATAGTAGCGCTGCCCCTTGTACGTTCTCCAGCCGTATACCATTTTGGCGGTCTTGATATGGAAGCAGTAGTAATAATCGCCGATCTTCTGTATGCCGGAGACGCGGTGCGCGTTTTTATCGAAATAGTAGGTGGCGCCGTCGATGGTGTATGCAGCGCCGTGATACGCTCTGCCTCTTCCATTAAAATAGTAGTAATATTTGCCAATGTGTTTCCAGGTGCGCTTGACGGCACGGCCGCTCGCGGTACTGACCTGACCTTTGGCATTTACCTTGACAGGGGTAAAATAATAGTATTTTTTGTTGTACTGCTGCAGTCCGGTCCGCAGATAACCTTTGCTGGTGCCGTAATAGGTCTGCCCCTTCCAGGTGCCGAAATCGGTGAGGAGACGACCGTCCGCCTGACTGAGATAAAGCTTCTTCGTGCTTTTCACATAGGTGAGCCGATTCTTTACCAGCCGTCCTTTGGAGTCAAACAGGAACAGACCGGTCTTACCGTCCTTTTTCAAAGAGCGTGGACCGCCCGTTACCTTTACTCCCTTGCTGTTGTAATAATAGGTGTATCCGCCGGTAGTTACCCATTTGTTTTTGGGGGTCGCAGCCGAAGCCGCCGCCGACAGGGCGAACACCATACAAAACAGCAGAAACAGGGATACAAAGAACTGTTTCTTTTTCATGTTGTATTCACTCCCTCATAAATAATTGTAACATTTGTGTTAACTAAATTTTAACATATTCAAGTGTTGTTAGCAAGCGGAAAAACAGGAACAATTCTTAAAAAAATCTTTAGATAAACTCCTGTAAAATTCTTGTGCTTGATAAAATGGGACATTTCCTGTACAATAGGAACAATAAACAGGTAAAGGAAACTATGAATATGAAGATAGAAATCGGTGCCTGCCTGCTGGCAATTCTGCTGCTGCTTTTTCTGTACTGGTGTTTCGGAAGAGTCTTATTTCTTGCCGTGAAGGGAGAGGCAAATGCGGGAATGACCCTGCTGGCGGGGGTTTTTGTTTATCACAGTCTCTTTCAGCTGGAGGCGCTGCCGCTGATCCTTTGCAAGCAGCATTTGTCGCTGCTTTCCCTGCTCTGGGGCATTACAACGGGGGCAGTGCTTGTGTGCTGGCTTCTCCTGGAACGAAAGAGGGGAAGATTTGCACACGGAGATGGCCGGCCGGGCGCGGCATATCAGAGGCGTGAATGTGCGGGCAGGAGGGGTATATATTTTCTGATATACGCCGCGATGATCCTGGCAGTTGCCGTGCAGATGTATTACATTATAACAAATGATTATCTGGGCTGGGATACGGCTGCTTATGTGGGGACGATCGGAAACAGTGTCACCACGGATACTATGTACAGATACGTTGGGGAAAACGGGAAAAAGGCGTATTTTCTGGATTTCCGATATGCGCTGTCGTCTTTTTATATGCATGCAGCGGTATGGTGCAGGCTTCTGCAGGTGCGCGTGATCTATTATGCAAAGATCGTCCAGGGCGGACTGCTGGCAGTGCTGGCTAATATGGTAATTTTTGAGATCGGGCGTTTCTTGTTTTCGGGAGAGCGCTACCGGCAGCGCCTGACCGAAAGACAGGTGCCTGCCTGTGCGGCAGGAATGGTGATCGCGGCGGTGATCTTAAACTTTTTTTATCAGAGCATTTTTACGACGTCGGAATTTTTGCTAAACCGCGCACTGGAGGCGAAGGCGTACTGCGCGAATCTTCTCCTGCCGTTCCTGTTTCTGCTCTGTCTGATGCTCTGGCGGGACAGCGGCAAAAAGGAGACGAAGCTGATGTTGTTTATCACGGCGCTTGGGAGTGTTCCCGTATCCATGAGTGCGCTGGTGACGGCGCCGGCTCTGATCACGGTAATGATGGTTCCGGTGCTGATACGCGAAAAAAAATGGCGGCAGGCGGGCTTTTATCTGTCCTGCATGATCCCGAATGCGGTTTACCTTGTGGTTTATCTGTTATATAATATGAAAATAATCAGAATAGGAATATAATATATGGACGGAGTGACAAATGTTATTGAGGTATTTCGCAGGTACAACGGTGAAACATGGTTTTTCCCGTTATTTCTTGCGGTAATCGCATGGCTGCTTGTGCGGGCGGACAAAAGAAACCGGCGCAGTGCGCTGCTGACGATCGCGGCGGCATGCCTGTTTGTCTTTAATCAGGCAGTCTTTTTGCTGGCGGGAAAGGCGATAGGAACGGAAACCTATTACCGTTTTCTGTGGATGATACCAGTGATACCAATGCTGGGCTATGCGGCCGTAGATATTATTATCATGCAGAAAAACATGATCCGCAAAATTGCGGCGGCAGCAGTTGTGATGGCGGTGATCGCGCTGGCGGGAGTCCCCTATATAGGAAGCGGCAGCTTTGTAAAACTCGGACAGGTGAGCTATATAAACAGGGAATCGGCGGATATCTGTGAGATTATCAGTGAAGATAAAGAGAAAAAGCGGCCGAAGGTAGCGTGTGATTCCGATCTGGTCCGCTCCCTGCGTCTGCAGGATCCGACCATCTGTAATGTAATTTCGCGTACGACTTATCGGTTTGACGGCGAGCTGGAGCTGAACACGAATTCGCGTATCGTACAGCATCGTATGCTGACCCTGGTGGAGGGCGGAAAGCTGAAAATCTCCACACACATCCTGCAGAGGACGCTTGCGCGGTCAAAAGCGGATTATCTCGTTATTAAAACAGAATATAATACGGATGAGCGGCTCCTGGCAGCAGGCTGCTGGATAGTCGGGCGGACGGATTCTTTCACGGTTTACAGAGTGAAGTGATTGCCAGTTACTGTTCACGTTGTTCACAGTAACATTCGCAAATCCATTTAAAATTCGCTCCGCGAATGGGATTTGCTCACACCTGTATCACTTTTTTACGGACTTTGCCCACAGGACTAGCTGCGCGTCGCAGTGAATGCAAAGTCCTGACCTGAACAGTAACGATTGCCAGCTGTTTGAAGTTGTATTTTGCAGAAAAATGTTGTAGAATGTGACTTGATGTAAAAATAAGCAGACGAAAAAGGAAAATAGAGGGAGTCGATATGGGAAAAAGAGAACATTATAAGAGAATCATTATGTTTTTAGCCTCCGTATTGATACTTGCGCTGGAAACCGCGATTTTTGCGGTTGTCTGGTTTAAATGCTTCGCGAGAACGGAGACGATCGGCAGGGGGTTTGTGCGCGGCAATTATGTTATCATCGGACAGTATGCGCTGATGCTGTATCTATTTTTCCGTATTTACGGAGGCTTTAAGGTCGGATATCTGCGTGTGTTTGAGGTTTTGTTTTCACAGATCCTGTCGATTGTGTGCGTAAACATCATCACATACCTGCAGATGGCGCTGATCGGACGCTGGAAATTTGGAACAAATGTGGTTCCGTTCTTCTATATGACTGCGATCGATCTGGTGATCGTCGTTATATGGGTGGTTGGAATGCGCTGGGTGTACGCACGGATCTATCCTCCGCGCAGGATGCTGCTGGTATACGGCAAGCGAAATCCGCGCGATCTGGTAAAGAAGATCTCCTCGCGCGAGGATAAGTATAATATCTGCGAGCAGGTTCACCTGTCCCGCGGAGAAGAATATATAAAAAAGAAGATTGATGAATACCCGGCGGTGATCCTGGCGGATATGCCTTCCCATGAACGGAACGTGCTGCTCAAATATTGCTTTGAGAAGGATATTCGCTGCTACAGCATTCCGAAGCTGTCAGATATCCTGCTGAGAAATTCAGACGATATCCATCTGTTTGATACCACCTTGCTGCTGTCCCGCAACCGCAGACTGACGGCGGAGCAGCTTTTTGTAAAGCGCGCCATGGATATTGTATTCTCACTGATCGGACTGGTTCTGGCGTCACCGGTTATGCTGATCATTGCGGCGCTTATCAAGGCTTATGACGGAGGCCCGGTGTTCTATAAGCAGCCGCGTCTGACCAGAGATAAAAAGGTGTTTTATATTCTGAAATTCCGCAGCATGAAGGTGGAGTCGGAGGTATCCGGCGCCCGGCTCGCCTGCAAGGAAGACGATCGTATCACGCCAGTGGGAAGAGTCATCCGCAACATTCATTTTGATGAGCTTCCGCAGATCTTCAATATATTAAAGGGTGATATGTCGCTTGTGGGACCGCGCCCGGAGCGCCCGGAGATCGCGGAGCAGTACCGGAGGGAGATACCGGAATTTGATTACCGTCTGAAGGTGAAGGCGGGGCTTACCGGTTATGCGCAGGTCTATGGAAAATACAATACGACGCCGTATGACAAGCTGAAGCTTGACCTCACCTATATTGAGACGTACTCAGTGCTGCAGGATATCAAGCTTCTGATGCTTACCTTCAAGATCCTTTTTCAGAAGGAAAACACGGAGGGGGTAGAGCCGTGGCAGGTGACGGCAGCGACGAAGGAAAATGAAAAGGAAAACGATAACGATAAATTTTAATTACCAGCAGGACAATGGAGGCGTATTATGGACGGACCGCTTGTTTCTGTCGTGATACCGGCATACAATTGTGCCGGTACGATCCGGCAGGCAGTGGAATCGGCGCTCGCACAGGACGTTGATTTGGAGATCATAGTGATCGATGATTGCTCAAAGGACGGACTGGCGCGTGTGATGGACGACTACGCGCATAGCCCTGTGGTTTTTTATGTGAAGAATGAAAAAAATTGCGGGGCAGCGGAGAGCAGAAACCGCGGCGTTTCGCTTGCGCGCGGAAAATATACGGCGTTTCTGGACGCGGATGACTGGTGGGAAGCGGGCAAACTGAAAAAGCAGCTCGCCAGAATGCAGGAGAGCGGCTGCGTACTGTGCGGGACGGCACGGGAGCTTGTGCGTCCGGACGGCATGCGGACCGGAAAGGTGATCCCGGTAAAAGAGCGCATCAGCTACCGGAATCTTCTTGGGCAAAACAGTATTAACTGCTCCTCCGTGCTGGCGCTTACGGAGGTCCTGCGCGAATTCCCGATGGAGCATGAGGAAGCGCATGAGGATTATCTGACATGGCTGCGCATCCTGCAGAAGTATCAGACGGCGTGCGCGGTAAACGAGCCGCTGCTGAAATACCGTCTCAGTAATACCGGAAAATCCGGCAGCAAGGCGAAATCAGCAAGGATGACCTTCCAGGTGTACCGCCTTCTGGGGTTCGGATTTTTAAAGTCCGCAGCGTGCTTTGTCAGCTACGCGCTGCACGGGATTTTGAAATATGCGGGTTTCTGGGTAGATTCTTTGCGGCGGATGTGATAATATGATACCAGGAGAAAATCGGATGAAGGATTTTTTGAAAATTGTCTATTCTTATGCGCTGATGGTGTTTCTTTTTCCGCTGCGGCTGTTTCCTGTGAAAAAAGACAGGCTTGTGTTTGCGGGGCTGACCGGCGGGGATGCTTACGAATATAGCTGCAATCCGAAGTATATCTGCGAGCACATCCGCAGGGAATACCCGGGAAGGTTTGCACTTTACTGGGTTGTGGCGGATCCGAAGCGCTATCAGGGAAAAGAGGGTGCGGACATCACATTTCTGAAGCATTACAGTCTGCGCTCCTTCTATTATTTAATGACGGCGAAGGTGATCGTGACGAGCGGATCCTACGCGCCGTGGTTTCCGTTTCGGAAACAGCAGTATCTGATCAACACCTGGCACGGCGGCGGCGCTTATAAGCGTCTGAAGGATAACTACGAGGATGCAAACAGGCTGCAGCGCAAAAAGCTGGCATTCTGCGCGGAGAATATCAGTTTGTTTCTGTCCACCTGCAAACGGGCGACGGACTATCTTTTTCGCGGGGCGTTTCATTATCAGGGAGAGATCCTGGAGTGCGGGATGCCGCGCAACGATAGTCTGGTGACGGGAGATACAGATAAGCCGGCAGTAAGGGTGCGGGCATATTACGGTATTCCGCAGGAAGATAAGCTGGTGCTCTATGCGCCTACCTACCGCACGCCCTCGCAGAGGATCGTGCTGGACGGAGACGCTCTTCTGAAAACGCTGGAGCGGGACGGCACGAAATGGCACATATTGTTCCGTGCTCATCGCTATCAGAACGGCGGGGCGTCCATCTGCGTGACAGGAAGCGGCATTCTGCAGGCGGGCGATTACCCGGATATGCAGGAGCTTTTGTGTGCGGCGGATATGATGATCACAGATTACTCTTCAGCCGTATGGGATTATTCTTTCCTATACCGGCCCTGTTTTTTGTTTGTGCCGGATCTGAAAGAGTATCTGGAAAAAACGGGATTCTATACGGATATTCATCAGTGGCCGTTCGCGAGGGCGAAGGATCAGAAGGAACTGGAGAGCGAGATTATAAATTATGATGCGGAGGCCGCCAGAGAAGATATCCGGCGGCATCACCGCGAGATGGGAAGCTGCGAGAGCGGACATGCATGTGAGTGTGTGACGGAGCGCATACTGGAAGTATGTAAATGAAAAAGGAGACAAAACGGACGATGGGAAGCAATGTATATGGCGTAGTGCTTGCGGGCGGGATCGGCAGCCGCATGGGCAATATTGAAAAGCCGAAGCAGTTTATGGAGATCGGCGGAAAGCCGATTATCGTTCATACGATCGAGAAATTTGTGGTAAATCCTACTTTTGAGCGGATTATTGTGCTTTCACCGCGGCAGTGGATGAATTACACGCAGGACGTCATTCGCAGGTATATCCCGATGAACAGTCGGATAGATGTGATCCAGGGCGGGGAGACGCGCAATGAGACGATCATGAACTCTATCCGTCATATTGAGAAAAATTATGGGCTGGATGAGGATACGGTGATCGTTACGCACGATTCCGTGCGGCCGTTTGTCACGCACCGGATCCTGGAAGATAATATCCGCTATGCAAAGGAGATGGGAGCCTGCGATACGGTGATCCCGGCGACGGATACGATCGTGGAAAGTGCGGATAATAAACAGATCACCAGTATCCCGAACCGCTCGAAAATGTATCAGGGGCAGACGCCGCAGAGCTTTCGCGCGAAAAAGCTGCGGGATGTTTATATGGCGCTGACGGAGGAGGAAAAGGCAATTCTTACGGACGCCTGCAAGATCCTGGTCCTGAAGGGAGAGCCGGTGTACCTGGTAGAGGGGGAAGTATTCAACATCAAGATCACGTATCCGCATGATCTGCGCGTGGCGGAGTCTTTGTTAGGAGGAAACTGATATGCTAAATACTGTTTATCAGCTAAAGGCTGCCAGACAGTTTGAGGTCGTATTTAAAAATATTGAGCTGGATGACCGGCATGTGCTGGTGCGCCCGACGCATCTGTCCATCTGTCACGCCGACCAGCGCTACTATCAGGGAACGCGCCCGGAGGCGGTGCTGCGCGCAAAGCTGCCGATGGCGCTGATCCACGAGGGGATCGGAAGGGTGGTCTACGACCCGACCGGCAGCTTTCGGATCGGGGATGAGGTGGTCATGATCCCGAACCATCCGTGTGAGACAGATCCGGTGATCGCGGAGAATTATCTGCGGTCGACGAAATTCTGCGGAAGCAGTAAGGACGGCTTTATGCAGGAGTATGTTTCTCTGCTGCCGGACCGAGTGGTATTGCTCCCGGAGGGGATCGACAAGATCACCGCGGCATTCACAGAGATCGTGACGGTGAGCTATCATGCCGTCCGGCGCTTTCTGCGCTTTTCGCATGAGAGGCGCGATACGATCGGCGTCTGGGGGGATGGCAATCTTGGCTACATCACATCACTTCTGCTGAAAAAAATGCTGCCGGGCTCAAAGGTGTATATTTTCGGCGTCAACCGCAATAAGCTGAGCGATTTTTCCTTTGCGGACGATACCTTTCTTGTCTCGCAGATACCGGAAGGACTGCAGGTAGATCATGCATTTGAGTGTGTGGGAAGCAGCGCCTCCGCGAAGGCGATCGACCAGATCATCGACCGCATCCGTCCGGAGGGGACGGTCAGCCTGCTGGGAGTCAGCGAGGATCCGGTGCCGATCAACACTAGGATGGTTCTGGAGAAGGGGCTGCGTTTCTTTGGAAACAGCCGCAGCGGCAGAGCGGATTATGAGGGGCTGATGAAGCTCTATGAAGAGAATCCGGACATTCCGTTTTATCTGGAGAACATCGTCGGCACACAGATGAAGGTGAACAGCATTCAGGATATTGTGAAAGCATTTGAGGCGGACATCCACAAGATGATCGGAAAAACGATTATGATCTGGAACGAATAGAGGACTTTCTATGAAGAAAATACTGATCCGGGCGCATATGTCGCCCTTTGATAACTGGGACGCGCAAAGCGTGCTGCGGGATGATAAGATCGGCACAAATGCCGGTAATATGATTTTTATTAACAGTATTATGCGTGCACTGATGACGGAGGATGTGCAGATCGACGTTTTTAATACCAGACGCGATCTGACGGATGAAAATGTCAGGCGCATCAATGCGGAGTACAGCTGTGTAATATTTCCGTTTGCAAATGCCTTTCGGCCTTCCTTTCAGTGGGAGCTCCAGACCATCACGAAGTTTATCAAAAAACTGAAGGTTCCCTGTATTGTGATCGGCGTGGGCATTTCGGCGACCTTTGCAAATCCGTTAAAAGAAAAAAATTCCTTTGATGAGACGGTGAAGGAATTTGTCAAAGCGATTCTCGATAAATCGGCGGTGGTTGGAACGCGCGGGGAGGAAACCTCGGCATATCTGACACGTCTTGGTTTTCGGGAGGGGAAGCATCACCGGGTGATCGGCTGTCCGTCGATGTTCTGGAACGGTGATAAGCTGCCGGAAATCAGGAAGAAGGAGCTTAACGGAAAATCGTCGGTGAGCGTAAACTGGAAGATCGACCTTCCGGAGCCGATTCACGCATTTATGCGCAGCAATGTAAAGCAGTTTGAGGATTTCACTTATGTGCCTCAGATCACGGACGAGATCAGACTGATGTATTACGGAACGCCGTTCCCGGAAGGAAAATATAAAAAGATCACTGAAGGGTACCCGGCGCAGTCGTGTCATCCCTGGTACATGCAGGACAAGGCGCGCGCCTTTGTGAACGTCCAGTCGTGGGTCGGATATCTGCGCGAAAAGGATTTTTCGTTCGGCAGCCGTATTCACGGAAACATTGCGGCGCTGCTTGCCGGAACGCCGGCTTATGTGATCGTGTCGGATTACCGTATCTCGGAGCTGGTGCGCTATCACAATATCCCGCATATCAATTATCAGGATTTAAAAGAAGAGGACAATATATTTACGCTTTATGACAAAGCGGATTATACGCGCCTGTATGACGGTCACAGGGAGCGTTTTGAGAATTACAGGGGCTTTTTGGAGGAAAACGGACTTGCACATACGTTTGACATGGGAGCGGACGAGACACGCCCCTACGACAGAAAGTTGCAGGAGCTGTCTCTGCAGCCGGCGCTGCAGCCCTTTTTCTCTGTCCCTGCACAGGAGCAGGCGCGCAGGCTTTCGGAGGCGTGGCAGGACAGAGAAATGCTAAGAAAGCAGTATGAAGAGGTGAAATCACTGGAAATGCTGCTGAAGCTCCGGCGGATGGATACGTATGTGAAATGGATTTTAAAGAAACTAGGCAGAAATAAGTAGAGGAATCGTTATGAAGTTGGTAAAGAAGGTTGTGCATGGCATTAGCTGGCGGGTGGCTGTGTTTTTCAGAAGATTGCTGGCGCGTTGCTATAATACTGCGACACAGAAGATATTGTACCCGCTCAGTTACCGGAAGTACAGCAGGGAAGCGGTGCAGAAAGATAAGATCGTGTTCCTGGAAATCCGTATGATGGAGCTGACAGACAATTTTCAGCGTATTTACGACGCGCTCCAGAGAGAGGGAAAGTATCGGTTTACGGTGTGCTGCATAGGCAGTGAGCTGGCGTCCCGCGGCCAGCAATGTAAAAACAGTCTTGCAGCGCTGAAGGAGATCGCCACCGCCAGATATGTATTCATTAATGACTCATCCTCTCTGATCAGCTGCATTCCGCTGCGGCCGGAGACAAAGGTCATCCAGACCTGGCATGCCTGCGGGGCATTCAAACGCTTTGGATTCAGCACGGCGCAGAAGCAGTTCGGCGGCTCCTATAAGCAGCTGATGCGCTTCCCTCTTCACAAAAATTTTTCGCTGGTGACGGTCAGCAGCCCGGAGGTGATCTGGGCGTATGCCGAGGCCTTTCACATGGAAGACCGCAAGGAGGATATTGTGGCGACAGGTATTAGCCGCACCGATGTGTTTTACGATCAGGCGGCGATCGCAGCGGCTTACGAAAAAATTCATCGTCTGGTTCCTGCGAGCAGGGATAAAAAAGTCATTCTCTATGCGCCGACCTACCGCGGGCGTGTGGCAAAGGCGTATTCCCCGGAAGAAATGGATCTGGAGCAGATGCATGAGGCACTTGGGGAGGAATATGTGCTGGTATTCAAGCATCACCCATTTGTGAAGAACCGTCCGGTTGTGCCGGAGAGCTTAAAGGACTTTGCAATCGATCTGACTGCGGATATGACGATCGAGGAGCTGCTGATGGTGAGCGACGTATGCATATCCGACTATTCCTCGCTGGTGTTTGAGTACTCTCTTTTTGAGCGCCCGATGCTGTTCTTCGCATATGATCTGGAGGAATATTACGATTGGCGCGGGTTCTACTACGATTACGCAGAGATGACGCCCGGTCCGACTTGCAAAACGACAGAAGAAATGATAGACTATATAAAAAATCTGGATACCAGATTTGACAGGCAGAAAGTGGTTGACTTTAAAAATAAATTTATGAGCGCGTGTGACGGACATGCGACAGAGCGGATCTTGGAATTACTATAGATGAAAATGGGAAGAAGCTTCCGGTTAGTATACAAAAATAAAAATGGAGAGAAAGAATATGGGTTTGGACAAAAAATTAACAGTTGTTATCAGCTTGATATCGGAAGGTTCGTTGCAGAACACGTTGGAAAGCATTTTTCGGAAGAATCCGGAAATTGCCAGTCAAACAGAAGCGATAATCTTGGATTTTGTTAATTCTGAAGAAAGCAGATGTGAGTGCCGTAAAGCTTTAGAAAACTTTTCAGATTGCGAAGTTATTTTAAAGGAGGCAAATAGACATCGGGCAGTACATTATAATGAGGAAGCACTGTCTGCGAAAGGAAAAAATATTGCGTTTATTAGTGCAGGAGAAATGTATACGGATGGGGCTGTTCAAAAAGCAGTAAAAATGTTTGAAGAAAAACAGGTGGATGTTGTCAGCGTGCGTCCGGTTTTTATCGATATGCAAGGCAATACCATAAATTATGCGATTGCTCCGCAAAAAACAAAACGAATGAATGTTTTTAATGAAACGAAAAATATGCAGTTTCAGTTGAAGGGTTATTTTTTTAAGAGGGATATCTTTCAGACGATTCAGTTTCAAGAGGATATGGGGATAGAATTTCCATATATTTTTTTGATGAAGCTGTTTTTGAAAAAACCAGAGTATTTTTTCCTGGCAAATGATTGTTTGAAATATTATATTGGTGAGGAAGATGACTTCTCAACAAATCTTTATCAGTATCAGATGGAATGGTATAGCTGGTCTGTGAGACATGTGCTGACTCCTTTTGTGCGGGATTACGGTGGAGAAACATATGAACAGAGACGTTTTGTGATGGCATGTGTGTTGTATTTGATGTATGCAAAATTTCATTGCAATTCAAACGACAGAAACAAGAATATGCTTGATCGGGAACAGCTCTCAGAGTTTTTAAAAAACTGTCAAGAGCTGTTAATGTATATTGATGAAGACATTATTTTACAGAAAATAACAATTGGAACCTATAACATTCCAAGATCCCTAAAGTTCTTCTTTATAAGGCTGAAAACAGAAAAACTTGGCGTACCATATCGTATCATTGATATGGGGTCGGACTTTGCCGTTAAAATCAACAGACCTGAAAAATTGGGTGGGGTTATAAACGAGTTTGAAAAACTTAGTACGATAAAAAAGATTAGTAGAGAGACAGTTTTAGTACATGCGATCAATCTGAGAAACTCCTGTTTAGAAATAGATGCGGTAACAACGCTTTCTGATTTCTTAGATGCAGATCAGATTCAGATTTTTGCTGAAATTGATGGGCAAAGAATTGATATTACACCGACGCAGGCTTACCCTCTGCTAAAATGCTTTGGTGTAACATATGCACGTAAATTCCCTTTCCATATCAGCATACCATTAGATAAGGAAAAGCGGAAACAACAGATTACATTTTATCTGATAGTAAATGGCAGAAAATGCAAACTGGGTCTTTCCTTTCCAAAGGCGGCAGGGAGACTGTCAAACGCTATCCCGGGACATGGTTATTGGGAATATGCGCCAAACTGTATTTTATACAGGTATCAAGGCTCTTTATGGACTTTGAAAACCACTGCGTTACGGAAGCTGGTGCGTGAGCTGAAGCTTTGCCGGGAAATTATGAAAAAATGTGTTGATAAGAAGACAGCACATGATGCGGTAAAACTGAGAGTTTTGTACCATTTGGCAAAACCATTTTATAAAAACAAAAGAATTTGGCTGACATTTGATAAGATTTATAAGGCAGGAGATAATGGAGAATATATGTACCATTATCTGCATGAACACCAGAAAAACATCAAAATCTTTTATGTTATTCAAAAAGACAGCCCGGATTATGAAAGGATGAAAGCAAACGGAGAAAATATACTGATTCATGAATCACTGAAGTGTCAATTAATGGCGCTTTTGTCAGAAACTGTTTTGGCCACGCATGCTACTATTATTTCGTATTGTGGGCTGCCTAAGAAAATACAGCCTTATATAAGAGATCTTTTCAATGCAGAGCTGGTATGTATTCAGCATGGACTGACTATTCAGAAGATTGCTCAATATCAGGGAAGAACATTTGACAACACAAACTTTTATTGCTGCGCTTCAAAATATGAAGTTCAGAATATTATGCACCCGATATATGATTATCGCAAAAGTGATATTTCGCTTGTGGGAATGGCAAGGTATGACGGTCTGAAAAATAATGACCAGAAGCAGATTCTGATAACACCAACGTGGCGGCGAGACGTTGTAAACAGCGGAATTGCGTATGTAAAAAAGACCCATAATACGCACTTTAAAGATAGCGAGTATTATCGCATTTACAATGGCTTAATTAATGACGCAAAGCTGATTTCCTGCGCAAAAGAGTGTGGGTATCGGATTATTTATCTTCTGCATCCGGCAATGAGCGCGCAATCGGTAGATTATGAACGAAATGATTATGTTCAGATCGTGGAGGCAACCGGGAATATGAGCTATGAAAAAATACTAACAGAATCCAGTCTCATGGTTACAGATTATTCGGGTGTACAGTTTGATTTTGCGTATATGAGAAAGCCGATTCTTTATTATCATCCAGATACGCTTCCGCCGCATTATGAAGCAGGGGGATTGATTTATGAGACAATGGGGTTTGGCCCTATATGTCAAAATCATGAGGAAATCGTGGAGAATCTTTGCGAATACATGAAAAATCAATGTAAGATGAAGGAAATGTATGTAAAACGTGCGGACGACTTTTTTGCATATGATGATTTTGAAAATTGTCATAGAATATATGAGGCAGTAGAAAACTATATGGATGAAACTAAAAGGGGAAAAATGAATGGATACTGCTAAGAAAAGAGATTATTTTTTTGATAATGCCAAGTTTTTGCTGATAATGTTGGTAGTGCTGGCACATGGTATTTCTCAATTAAAAAGCTACTCAAGAATAGCAACTATGCTATGGTATATAATAAACACCTTTCATATGCCAACCTTTATTTTTATATCGGGGTATTTTGCAAAAAGCTACGTGAAAGATGACAGATTTAATATACAAAAGCCTTTTACGTATTTGATGTTATATGTTTTTTCGCAGATAGCAGTGACGGCTTTTGAAGTCCTGGTATTGAAAGAGAAGATAGACTACAGTTTTTTTAAAGCAAGAAGTTCACTTTGGTTTTTACAAGGTCTTGTAGCGTGGCATATTTTGTTGCCGTATTATGCAAAATTGAAAAGAGGGTTTGTAATTCCTTTTGCATTTTTGTGCGGTCTGTTGGTGGGATACGATAGAGCGGCAGACGGGACATTTGCGCTGCAGCGTGTAATGGTTCATTTTCCGTTTTTCCTATTGGGTTATTACAGCACAAAAGAGAATATTGAAAAGTTATTGAATAAAAAAGGAATCAAGCTTGCGGCAGCATTGGTGTTTATTGGATTCGCAATGATTGCGTACAAGTACGCAAAAATGATTCCGGGCAGGATTCTTGAATGCAGCTATAATTATTTTGCGATTGATAACATTGGAATTTCTTCCGTTTATTTATACTGGATCGCAAGGGCGCTGTTTTACGTGTCTGCTATATTGCTTGGAGGAGCATTTCTTGTATGGGTGCCCAGAAAACAAACATTTTTTACAAAATTTGGAAGCAGAACACTTCAGGTATATATTCTGCATCGCTTCTGGTATTTGGCCTGGCTGAAATATGAGTGGTGGAGAATGTTTACTTCTGATATAGGAAAAATTGTGCTGGTGATATTGCTCGTTGCATTTACATTTTTGCTGTCTTTAAAAATCTTTGAATATCCGTTTAAGTGGGTGATGGGAATAAAAATTGCTCCTATTTTGAAGAAAGAAAAATAAAAAACAGGGTAAGGCTTTTCGAAGACCTTACCCTGTATATTATGATGAAACCTTTCGAAGTTGGAAACTGTCAACCATACGTTTGAACATTTCACTCAAATCTACAGTCGCGTTCCAGCCGAGACTGCGGAGTTTTGAACTGTCCAATGCGATGATCATTTCTGGATTGTAGCCATATGAGGATATTTCGCTCGGAGTATCAAAGCACACAGAAATTCCGCTGTCTGGGAAAATATCACATACCAACTGAGCCATTTCACGAATGGAGCACTTTGTATTTTCGTTTGTCACATTATAAGCCTGTCCGGGAATTCCGCGTAAAAGGATATAAAACAGAGCAGCAATAGCGTCTTTGGTATAGCAATAGGTACGTACCGTGTTGCCTGCCGTATGAAGCGTGATATTTTTGTGCTCTATCGCACAGCGTGCAAATTCCGCAAATACTCTTCCGTCGTTGTAGTCGACTCCTGCACCAAAGGTTTGAGAAAGCCGTGCAATTTTAACAGGAATGTCATATTCAGAGGCGTATGAAACACAAAGACATTCCACCATACGTTTTCCCTCGGAATAACTGCTTCTTACTTGAAGAGGATCAATATACCCATAGGAATCTTCTTTAATGGAACCGGCATCTTTGTCAGGGATGCCATATACCTCCAGTGAGGAAAGATAAAGAAAACCTTTTACATGTTTATTTCTTGCAAAGTCGAGGATGTTTTTGGTACCGTCGATAGCTGTTGTAATGGTTTCCACGGGCCTTTCAACAAAAAATTTAGAACTGGTAGCACTGGCGCCGTGTATAATGTAATCGACTTCTTTGTCATAGCGGATGGTATCGTTAACGTCGCCGATAACTAACTGGAAATTACGATGTTCAAGTAAATTGCCAAAAAGCTTTTCTGCTTTTTTTATATCGCGTGCGAAAGCTAAAATTGTTATATTTGTGCCGACAAGCCGATTCGCACAGGCAAGCATTTTAACGATCTGCGAACCTATCAGACCTGTAGAACCTGTGATAAAAACAGTGGAATTTTTCAAATCATCTAATGGCAGAATCCGAACCAGTTCTTCAAGATCCTGCTGCAAAACAGAATCAACCGGGCTTTCTAAGACAGAAGTAGTCATGATATAATCTCCTTATTTTAATTTTGACTGTTTTTTCAGAGCTTCATTAATGCGGGCTTTGTTTCTTCCGGTCAGACCGAGTCCAAAAGCCTGTTCATTTTCCTGGTATTGTAAAAGCGCACGGAACATATATACATCTTCTGGAGTAGTAACCTTAATATTTCCCCGATTTCCAGAAATCATATGTGCCTCAATACCCTGACTTTTAATGATGGTGCATGCGTCTACCATATTTTCATAGCGTGTCGGTCGTGCGCGTACAGTGTCATGTGCTGCAATGATATCCTTTAAATAAAAGCTTTGCGGAGCCTGCGCTGCATACGTACTTTTGCGGTAGGGTACAGAATCAACGGATGTACCGTCTTCACTGATTAAAATGGTTTCAAAACAGGGAGTGGAAGTAATTGCATTTCCAAATTCTTTCACGCCGCTGATGTTGGCAGAAATAGTATCATAGGAGACAAAAGGACGCACACCATCGTGAATTAGTACGATGGAGTCGGGAGCATTTTCTGATTCGGCTTTTTTTAACGCGTTGTAAATGGTATCCTGTGCGGTTTCGCCGCCCGGAAGAATACAACGTACCTTGCTGATGTGATATTCTTCAACAAGCTCTTCCATATAATCGATATAGTCCTCTAATACGGCAAGATAAATTCGGTCAATGTCTTCATGATATTCGAAAAGCTGTAGTGTGTGTATAATGACAGGCTTTCCGTTTATTTCCAAAAATTGTTTCGGGACACCGGTACCCATACGGATGCCGCTTCCGCCTGCAAATATGATGGCAATATTCATAAGTAGCCCTCCTGAAGTATTGTGTGAATAACTTTAGTTTATTCTAGCATAATGCGCAGAAAAATACAATTTTAAACAAAGGTAAAAATCTTACGAGTGTAAATTCTTTTTTGCATTTCAGAGTATCCTTCCGTCTTTCTTTGTTCAGTCCAGCCCGTATTCTTTCAAAAGTTCTTGATAATAAACTGGATCGGAGGCAATACGTTCCAGATCAGCGATACGTCCATCCTGCACCAGGAGAAGAGCAAGCTGGGTAGCAACTTTTTGTGCATCAGCAGAGCCTTTGGAATAGCCTTCAGCGGAGCCTTTGGAATAGCCTTCAGCAGAACCTCTGGAATAGCCTTC
>UMDR01019540.1_pt1 | contig 26359 bp, 29 predicted proteins | sample 1964541 | NCBI WGS metagenome assembly UMDR01 (sample SAMEA4835999, study PRJEB28245) | human gut metagenome | biome: gut microbiome; material: fecal sample | place: Denmark | collected 2008 | reverse complement strand
GATGCAGCGGATCGCAGAGGAAGATGAAAATTGGGTTTCGTATATATAAATGTAGTGTAAAATACCAGTGAAGAAGAAGGGAGGGACTAATGATAGGAAAGAGAAAAATTCGCATTGCATTAATTGCATGCTTAATGTTGAGCTTATACTTTGGAAATTCAGCTCTGGCAGTATGTATTCCTTTTGATGTACATACATCGTTGGAGCCGATTCAGATAAAGTCGGGAGAGAGTGGAATCCAGCCATATGGAACTTATCTTGCAGAGGGCACATGCACAATTACAGAAATCGGCACAGGCATGGTTCGTATTAGCGCAGAGACATCTTGCTATAGAGTATCTGACGTAGTTACTGCGGATGTGTATTTGGAAAGCAAGGAAGGCGGATCGTGGTGGACGCTCACGTATAAGCAGGGAACTGGATATAATACAAACTATGTGTGTACCTCGAAGGATTATGCGGTTGCAAGAGGGCAGTATTACCGGGTTGAAGGCTCTCATACAGCTCAGAAAGGTAGCGCGATAGAGACGGCAGTAAGCTTATCTGGCAACATGTACATTGACTAGCACCAAATTTTTTACGGTTTTCTATTCTTATATTCAAGCTATACCAGTATAAACTAATGCCCGCCCAGGCTTTTGTCTATGTTTTATTATGCCCGTCAGGGCAGCGATACAGTTTAATAATGCCCGCCAAGGCGAACACGAGAAGAATAGAAAAAAGATAAAGGCAGGTTTGCGGCTCGGCGAATCTGCAAATTGGCGGCACCGCCAGTCGGTAAATGTCAGATTTATATAGAAAATAAAAATCCGGATATTTTACATTACCTTTTACCGGCTGTGCGGCTTGCCGTCACAGAAGCTTCGGCGGGGAGCCGGAGAAATTTTATTTTAGTTTATTAATTACAAGATAAGGGGGAGACCAGAAATGAACGCAAAATATTATCGTGTTCTTTATCATCCTGTGTCAGAGGGAGTATGCTTCAGCGCAAGTGTAGGCGCAGAAAAAGGAAAGGACGGCGCGCAGATCCTGTATCTGAGTGCTGACGGAGAGGGCGCAGATGGGGAATTGTGCCCGGCATCCGCAAAAACAGAGCATTTGCAGCTTTTGATACTCGCAGATTTAAAACCGCTTACCATAAAGAGGGCAGAGGATATCTGCAAAACGGCAGCCGTGGATACGGTTCTGATGCCGTCTGGCAAAGAGCGCACAACGTTGTCGGAGGCGCTGCTGCAGAAGGCGGATATTTACGAGGTGGACGAAAGGTTTGAGACAAGCCTTGCCGGATTTACCGTGAAGGTGTTTGCTGTCGGCGAAGAAGGGGCGCGTGTGCTTCTGATGTACCTTGGCAGCAAAGGCATAAAGCCGCAGACAGACGAATGCGTGATGAACGTTAAGCGGTGCCTGTCGGAGCTTCCATGCCGTCTTACAGTGGACGCGGCGAACTTAAACTGCGAGATGCACTGTATGCTCTGCAGCGATTTTACACAGTGCAAGAAGCATAATCGAAGGGACGAAACATATTTTGTTGACGGACATCTGCTGCTTGCAGCGGCTAAGCTGTCTGAATATATGCCGGAGCTAAAAGAATATCTGGCAGAAGAGTGGAAACGCATACGTTTTATCGGACTGCCGCGGGAAATTGACGATGCCCAGCTTGGGGAGCTGTCCGGCATCGGCACGCCGGGGCATCAGCGATATTATATCGGCTGCGCAGACACAGCAGCTTCCGTTGTAAAGGCGGCGGAGTGTGAGGATCCGTTTGGAACGTTCATATCTGTATGCGGCAGAGCCGGACTATGCGTATCCGGCTGCTACGCCAAAAGATGAAAAATTTATAAACTGTCACAAAATACTGTCATAACAGTGGAAGATGGGGTATACTAAGAAAAAGTATGCCCCGTTTTCTATTTTGATAGGATTGCGGGAGCGCTGTAAGCGCGGAGCAATTCGTGGGCTCCCATGTGTGGTGGGGAGTCTGCGCCAGCAGGCCAATTTGCGAATATTGGCGGCGCAGCGGGGATGCACAAAACATATTTCATGCTCTGGAAATAAATATTCGGGCAAAAGGGGGATGTGTAAATTTTGAAGCTTACATTTATCGGCGCTACCCATGAGGTTACCGGGAGCTGTTTTTTTCTGGAAGCCTGTGGGAAAAATATACTGATTGACTGCGGCATGGAGCAGGGGACAAATTATTTCGAAAATGTTCCGCTGCCGGTCGCTGAGGCGGATATTGACATGGTGTTTCTGACACACGCGCATATTGACCACTCCGGGAAGCTGCCGCTTCTTTACAAAAACGGGTTCCGCGGGCAGATTTTTTCTACCTGTGCGACGGAACGCCTGTGCGAGATCATGTTGCGTGACAGCGCAAACATCCAGATGTTTGAGGCGGAGTGGCGCAACCGTAAGGCAAAGCGCGCCGGAAAAGCAGAGTATATCCCGCTGTACACCGTGGAGGACGCGGAGGGCGTTTTGAAATGCTTTGTCGGGCACGAATACGAGGAGATCATACATGTGGCGGACGGCATAACCATTCGGTTTGTGGACGCCGGACATCTGCTCGGTTCCTCGTCGGTGGAGATCTGGATTTCCGAGGCGGGTATTGACAAAAAGCTTGTATTCTCCGGCGATATCGGAAATGTGAACCAGCCGATCATCCGCGATCCGCATTACATCAAAGAGGCCGACTACGTGGTGATGGAATCCACCTACGGGGATCGCAGCCACGGACCGCGCCCCGATTATATTTCTGATCTGGCGGCGATCATCCAGCGGACGTTCGACCGCGGCGGAAACGTGGTCATCCCGGCGTTTGCCGTCGGCAGAACGCAGGAGATGCTTTATTTCATCCGCCAGATCAAAGAAGAAAAGCGTGTAAAAAATCACGATAATTTTGAGGTTTACGTGGACAGTCCGCTTGCTGTGGAGGCGACAAAGATATTCATGGAACGGATGCACGAGGACTTTGACGAGGAGGCTTCCGAGCTGATCGACAGGGGCGTCAATCCCATCAGTTTCCCGGGGCTGAAAACGGCGGTTACGAGTGACGACTCCAAAGCGATCAATTTTAATGAGAGACCAAAGGTGATTATTTCCGCCAGCGGCATGTGTGATGCCGGGCGTATTAAACATCACTTAAAGCATAATCTCTGGCGGCCGGAAAGCACCATTTTGTTTGTAGGCTATCAGTCTGTGGGCACGCTGGGGCGCGCGCTTGTGGAGGGCGCGCAGAAGGTGAAGCTGTTTGGAGAGGAAATTGAGGTGCGCGCGGAAATCCGTGTGCTTGCCGGGGTGAGCGGTCACGCTGATAAGGACAGTCTGCTTACCTGGATCTCCGCGTTTGAACAGAAGCCGCGGCAGGTGTTTGTCGTACATGGGGAGGATTCGTCGTGTACGTTATTTTCCGAGCGCGTCAAAAAAGAGCTTGGCATCGAGGCGATGGCGCCCTACAGCGGCACGGTTTATGATCTTGCCTCCGGCAGACTTCTCAGGGAAGCGCCGCCGGTGCGGATACAGAAGAAGGCTGCTGCGTCCGGAAGCCGTCAGAATACGGTATTCGACCGGCTGCTTGCGGCGGGACAGCGTCTGCTTGCGGTTATCCGGCACAATGAGGGCGGAGCAAATAAAGATCTGGCGAAATTTGCCGATCAGATTGATGCATTATGTGATAAATGGGAGAGATAAGCTTATGACAAGACTTTTGTTGATTATAAATCCGAAATCCGGAAAGGGAACGATCCGCAGCAGCCTTTTAGAGATAACAGATGTCTTTATCAAGGAAGGCTATGACGTGACCATTTATATTTCACAGAAGGTCGGAGACGCCAGAGAAAAGGTAAAAAAAGCGGCAAGGTACTACGATCTGGTGATCTGCAGCGGCGGCGACGGCACGCTCGACGAGGTAGTCAGCGGCATGATGGAATCGGAGCGGAAATGTCCGATCGGCTATATTCCGGCAGGGAGTACAAACGACTTTGCGGACAGTCTGAAATTGCCGAAGGATATGGTGGCAGCCGCGAAACGGATCACCGAATTTAACGAATTCCCCTGCGATATCGGATGCTTTAACGACGACTATTTTGTTTATGTTGCGGCGTTTGGGCTGTTTACTGATGTCTCATATGAGACGAGTCAGGATCTGAAAAATGCGCTTGGCCACATGGCGTACCTGCTGGAGGGCGCGAAAAAGCTGACCAATATTAAGTCATATCACATGACGGCCAGGGTCGACGATGAGCTGGAGGTCAGTGGGGAGTACATCTATGGAATGGTCACAAATTCCACGTCCGTAGGCGGTTTCAAAAATATTACCGGAAAAGACGTCAAGCTGGACGACGGCATGTTTGAGCTGACGCTTGTGAAGATGCCGAAAAATCTTGTGGAGCTGCAGGCGATCATAGGCGCGATGCTGACGCAGACGCCGGACGACAAATATTTCTTCCAGACACGCGGGCGTGAAATCGAGCTGATATCGGAAGAGCCGGTTCCATGGGCGCTCGACGGGGAATACGGCGGCGAGCACACGGATATATTCGTCCGGGACGTGGAAAAAGCACTGACGCTGCTTGTTTAAGACACAGCAGGAAAGCCGGAGTATGGTTAGTGTTTACTTCGTTCACGGCAACGGGGATTGCATTCGAAAAATTGATAAGACGTATGTATTAATTCCATAAACAAATCATAAAAAACCTCTTGCATTTTTTGCGGAAGTAGAGTAAGGTTATGGTGTTCTAAATAAAACGGATCGAGGACAAGGGCGTTCACAGAAGATGTGGACGCCTTTTTTATGTTGCGGGACATTTCCTGTTACATAAAGTGTTCCGCGGGATATGTTTTCTGGAAATGAGGAGGATATGATTATGAGTGAAGTGACAAATGTAGCTGCAATTTTCGGCGAAGATGTCTTCAACGACAAGGTGATGCAGGAGCGTCTGCCGAAGAAGGTTTACAAAGAACTGAAAAAGACAATTATGGAAGGGAAAGCGCTTGATCCGACGGTTGCGGATGTGATCGCCGAGGCAATGAAGAACTGGGCGGTAGAAAAAGGCGCGACCCATTACACCCATATTTTCCAGCCGCTCACCGGTGTGACGGCGGAGAAGCACGATTCCTTCATCACTGCTCCGAGAGAGGACGGCACGGTGCTGATGGAGTTTTCCGGCAAGGAGCTGATCCAGGGCGAGCCGGATGCATCTTCTTTCCCGTCGGGCGGTCTGCGCGCCACCTTTGAGGCGAGAGGCTATACAGCATGGGACTGCACGTCTCCGGCTTATGTGAGAAAGGATGCGGCTGGTGCGATTCTGTGCATCCCGACCGCGTTCTGCTCCTACACGGGCGAAGCGCTTGATAAAAAGACACCGCTGCTGCGCTCCATGCAGGCGATCAATGAGCAGTCACTCAGACTTCTCCGTCTGTTCGGCAATACGACCTCAAAGAAAGTAACGCCGTCGGTTGGACCGGAGCAGGAATATTTCCTGGTTGATAAGCAGAAATATTTAAAGAGAAAAGACCTGATTTTTACCGGCCGTACCCTGTTTGGCGCGATGCCGCCGAAGGGACAGGAGCTGGATGACCATTATTTCGGAACGATCCGTCAGAGAATCGCCGCTTTCATGAAGGATGTAAACGAGGAGCTGTGGAAGCTGGGCGTAACGGCGAAAACGCAGCACAACGAGGTTGCTCCGGCACAGCACGAGCTGGCGGCGATCTACTCCGAGGCAAATATTGCGGTAGATCACAATCAGATGATTATGAAGACGCTGAAAAAGGTAGCGTGCCAGCACGGTCTGCAGTGCCTGCTTCACGAGAAGCCGTTTGCAGGCGTGAATGGTTCCGGTAAGCATAATAACTGGTCGATCACCACGGACGACGGCATTAACCTGCTCGACCCTGGCAAAACACCGCACGAGAATATCCAGTTCCTGTTGGTACTGACCTGTATTCTGAAGGCGGTTGACGAGCATGCAGATCTGCTGCGCGAATCGGCTGCCGACGTTGGAAACGACCACAGACTTGGTGCAAACGAGGCGCCGCCTGCAATCATCTCCATCTTCCTTGGCGATCAGCTTGAGGATGTGATCGAGCAGCTTGTAAATACAGGAAGCGCAACGCACAGCAAGACGGGCGATAAGCTGAGCACCGGTGTAAAGACTTTGCCGGAGTTCTCCCGCGATGCGACAGACAGAAACAGAACGTCACCGTTTGCGTTTACCGGAAATAAATTTGAGTTCCGTATGGTTGGATCCAGAGACTCCATCGCATCCCCGAACATCGTGCTGAACACGATCGTTGCGGAGGCATTCTCCGACGCATGCGACGAGCTGGAGAAAGCGGAGGATTTCGATACCTGCGTACATGATCTGATCAAGAAATATGCGACCGAGCACCAGAGAATCATTTTCAACGGCAACGGCTACTCCGACGAGTGGGTAGAAGAGGCGGCAAAGAGAGGTCTGCCGAATCTGAAATCCATGGTGGATGCAATTCCGGCGCTGGTTACGGACAAAGCAATCGGCATGTTCGGCAAGTTTGGCGTGTACAGTGAGGTCGAGCTGCGGGCGCGCGCTGAAATTCAGTATGAGACATATGCGAAGGCAATCAACATCGAGGCAAAGACTATGATCGACATTGCCGGAAAGCAGATCATTCCGGCGGTGATCGGATACACGAAGAGCCTGGCAGATACCATCAACGCAGTTACCGCTGCAGGCGGCAAGGCAAAGGTACAGGTCGGACTGCTTGACGAAGTGAGCGATCTTCTGGAAGAGGCAAAGGCAGCGCTTGGCAGGCTGATCGAGGCGGACAAAGCCGCAGAATCCGTGGAAGAGGGCGAGAAGCTCGCAAGATACTTCCATGATACCGTTGTTCCGGCAATGGCAGAGCTGAGAGCGCCGGTGGATAAGCTGGAAATGATCGTGGATAAAGAGGTATGGCCGATGCCGTCCTACGGCGATCTGCTGTTCGAAGTATAAGAGAACCTGGCGGCGTATCCGCCGCGCGGGTAATCCGTTTGAGACGGTTACTTCATTAGTAACACAATGTTCATATATCCTTAAATCCGGGAGACTCCCTGCAAAGGGAGTCTCTCAAATTTTACAGAATTATGTCACTCGACAAAATGAACAAAATTTGTCGAACCGTGTATTTTTTTGCGTACACCGGGAGAAGAGTTATCCCAAGTTATCCACATTTGCCTGGATGAAAAATCCATTAAAATGGACTTATACACGAAGTTATCCACGTTATCCACATAAATCACGGTGGATTGTGTGGTTTACATAGTTTTTTTCAAGAACAAACGTTTTGGACAGGTCTAACAAAAATCACATTTTGCGGGCTTTCGCGGACATGCGGATGTGACATTACTCGTCAAGGCATGGATGTCACACAGTTGACAAAAGTTACAATTTATTATAGAATTGTTACAAATATGTGACTGCTGGCGCGGAAAGGAACGAAATCATATGAGACTTAGAAATATACCGAGGGCGGGTGAGGTAATTGCGAACAGTCCGCTGGTAGTGCAGGAGCCGAAAGAGTGCCGCGGAAGGTGGCAGGAGCTTTTCGGGAACGATCATCCCGTCCACATCGAGGTGGGGATGGGAAAAGGGCAGTTTTTGACACAGCTTGCCAGACTGCACCCGGAGATCAATTACGTGGGGATCGAGCGCTACACGAGCGTGCTCCTTCGCGCGGTGGAAAAGCTGGAGCGACAGGAGGAAAAGCCGGAAAATCTTCTGTTTATCTGCATGGATGCGCGGGAGCTGCCGGAGGTGTTCGCGGAGAGTGAGGTTGCAAAGCTTTATCTGAATTTCTCCGATCCGTGGCCGAAGGACCGCCATGCAAACCGCAGACTCACGTCCAGACAGTTTCTAGAGCGGTACGAAAAGATCCTGACAGCGGACGGCAGGGTGGAGTTTAAGACAGACAACCGCGGCCTATTCGATTTCTCTTTGGGGGAGATCGAGCCTGCAGGCTGGAAGCTGGAGCTATCCACATACGATCTGCATGCGGATGCAAAACTGATGCAGGGGAATGTAATGACGGAATACGAGGAAAAATTCTCCGCAAAGGGAAATCCGATCTGCAAAATGGTGATATATAAGGAACGATAAAAAGCGGCAGCTTCTATGAATGGGAAGCTGCCGTATTTTTCTCTTCTTGCAATAACCAATCAACGATATTATAAATCTCAATACCCTCATAACTATATTTCGGGTGCCTGGTTCGAGCAATAATTTTTTTGGGATAAGCATCCCGGATTTGCAGTAATGGCAAACATTCTCTTTCAAGAGTATTCTGATCCATAATATTGTCGCTAACCTGGATATAGATTTTCTCGCTCCCTTTTTGCGCTACAAAATCAATTTCCTTCTGATATAGCTTCCCGACATACACATCATATCCCCGGCGGAGCAGTTCAATACAGACCATATTCTCATATATTCTGCCGTAATCCATATTCCTGCTTCCCAGAATGGCATATCGAATACCTGTATCACATAAATAGAATTTCTCAGAGCTTTCCAAATACTTTTTTCCGCGAATATCATAGCGTTTTATGTCGTAAAAAACAAAGGCATTGCACAAATATTTAATATACCTGCCAACTGTCACATGATTGGTTACTGTCTTGTTCTCTGTCAAAAGCTGGCTGACCTTGTTCGGAGAAGTAAGATTGCTGATGTTATCCATAAGGAATTCGCTTAATCTCTGTAAGACCAGCGTATCCGGCAAAGAATATTTCTGCACAAGATCTCTTGCAACAATCGTTTCATAAACTTCCTTAATATAATTTATTCTATCTATTTCCGTTCTGTAGACGTAAGAACCTGCCAGTCCTCCCTTTATGGAATATTCATCAAAGAGCTTTTCCTTGTCGACGGTCTCTTCATAATACTGGCAGTATTCCTGAAAACTGAATGGGAACACATGAATCTCTATATAACGTCCGGTAAAAAGAGTCGCCAGATCAGCGCTCAATAAAAAGGCATTGGAGCCTGTGATATAAATATCATATTTTCCTTTGGAGTAAAGACTGTTGATTGCCAATTCAAATTTTGGACACATCTGAACTTCATCCACAAAAAGATAGTTTGTTTTTTCCTCTTGATAATGTTCCTCTACATAAGCATGAAGCGCATGATATTCTTTGAGTTCTTCATATGCAAGATCCATAAAATCAATAAAAATAATATTGATATTTTTATAATTACTTTTCAGATACGCAATGTATGACTGCATTAATTTTGACTTTCCTGAACGACGAATGCCTGTAATGATTTTGATATCAGGGGTTTGGTTCAACGCGATTATCCTATTCAGATACTTTGTTCTTGTTATTGTCTTCATATAATCACTCGCTTTCAAAAAATAAATTTTTTTACTTTTTTGAAACTGCATTACAATCCTATTATATCAATATAAAATAGTATATGCAAGGGATCGGTTTCAAAACATAAAAATATTTATTTTTTTGAAAGCATCTGTTTATGGCAGTGATATTCCTCTTGACTACGTAGGTGTCATTTCTAAAGTGAATGTTTTGTTCATGGTATTTGTTTTAGGAATTGCGATGTCTCTGACACGCCAGATTATTTTTCTCCTGCCCCTGATTTTGATTTTACCTGTATTCTGGGGAATTGATGGGGTGATGTATGCCGGTCCGATTGCCGACGCTGCGGCGGTAGTTCTGACCGCTTACTTTGCATGGCATGAAATGAAGAAAATGCAGAATTAAAAGAATTGTGCTATTTTTTTGGAGAAACGGGCAAGCAGAAACGTGTTCTTAATGCAATAATATTCTTGAACAATCATATATGGGTTTGCGGTATCTGGAAGGATAAGCTCTTTTTGACAATAACAATAGATATCAATATATGGTATTGCTGTCGTGGTTTTCTCATTAAGGCGCAAATACGGTTTAATAGTGGTATGTAAATTTTGAATTTTATTTATCATGGTAATTTGATCCTTTAAATGGCTTTGCTGCATATACTAAAGTATGATGTCAGGGACAAAAATCAGAAACAGGAGAGCCTGCGTATGAAATCAAGAATAAAACGAAGCCTGGGTGTGTTTTTATACGACAGACAGATTGGCAGCAAACAACTGAACAATTTTCGGAAATCTTTTCAGGAAGTGTCGAAAACATTACAGGGAGAGCGGAGGAAAAAGTAACCTCCGCTCGAATTATATGGTTATGTGACGTTTTTCAAGCCGGTATTCGAGGTACAGGTTCAGCAGATAACGCAGAACCGCGACCACCGGAACGCTGAGAAACATGCCGAGCACTCCTGCCACACTGCCGCCGACAGTGATGGAAACGATGATCCAAAGGGGTTTCAGACCGACCGTGTCGCCGAGAATCTTCGGACCAAGATACAGACCGTCAAACTGCTGCAGCAGAAAGATCAGTACCACAAAGCCGAGCGCCGTCAGCGGATCAATGATCAGCAGGATAATAGCGCCGGGCACAGCTCCGATAAACGGTCCGAAATACGGGATCATATTTGTGATGCCGACGATCACACTGATCAGCAGTGCGTACGGCATACTGAAAATGTTCATCAGTATAAAACAGAGAACGCCGATAATGGTCGAGTCAATCGCTTTTCCCACAATAAAGTTTGTAAAAATACTGTTGCACTCGGAAAGAATCTCCAGCGTCTTATCGATGTAATCTACCGGCACAAAGCAGTACAGCATCCGTGTCATGGAGCGCTGCAGATCCTTTTTGTCCGTCAGCATATAAACAGAAACAATAATGGCAATTACAAAATTTACCAGACCCTTTGCAATGGAAACGGACATATTGTAAACGGCAGGAACCAGGCCGCTGACAAAGTTTTTCAGGGTATTGACGAAATCCGGCAGGATATCGTCGACGATTTTCTGAAGCTCGGAAACATCCGCGTTCGGAAAGCGGTCCTGCAGATTATCAAAAAAATCGTATGTCATTTCATAGAGCTTCGGAATATTGGCAACAATTTCTGTGAGACTGACAAGGACCTGCGGAACAATATAAAGAATGCAGACTACGATAACGCCAAGCACCAGCAGATAGGCAAGGATGATGGCGGTAAATTTGCATACCTTCTGACTTTTGATCCGGCATGGACCGGAAAGTATTTTAACCATCCATTTAATCAGCGGATTCAGAATAAATGCAATCAGAATACCCAGAAGAAACGGCATCAGAATATTTACAATGTCGTTTACGGTGCTCGACACCGCGTGCGGCGTCATGACGACGCGGACAATCAGCGCGCTGACTGCCACAACAACAAGCGCGTAAATACATATCGTAAAATACTGGTCGTTCGCCAGGAATTTTTTCTGCTTTCCGCCAGTCTTCTTCGAAACCCCGTCGCTTACCGGTTTTTCCGGCGCCGGACTCCCTTCAAATGAATCTTTCATGAAACACCTCCAGACCACAATACATTCAGTATAAAAGGTTTTGGAAATACTTTCAAGACGTTCTGCCAATCTTCACAGAAAATTTAGAAACAGAAGCACGTATTTTAGCCCGCCAGTGGAGCGAGAAAATGCATCATAAGATAGACAACTACAAAAGCGGCAAGAGCGACTGAAATCACCAGAATGACTTTCTGATAAGGATATTTTGCCTTTTCGCAGCGTTTTTCCAGCTCGCTCAGACCGCGCCCTTCTGAAAACGCGACAATCTCCTTGTAGGTTTGGATATCATGGGCTTTTTTCTGCTTCTCAATCCGGTGTGCATAGAACATGGTAACGGCATAGATGCCTGCCCAGATGACAATACCGGCAATGTGCAGGAACAGAAACAGCGGGGCTATGGACAATACGGTTATAAAAAGCAGAACGGCATAAATTTTTCCATCATTGTTCAGCCTCCGGATATCCTCCTCATTAATTTTTTCTTTCATTTCTTCTATATCTCCCTTCACAAGAATGTCCAGAGAAATGTTGAAGAGAGAACTCAGCAGTAAGAGACTTTTTACATCGGGGTAGTTTCTGCCGTTTTCCCAGTTGGAGATAGTCTGGCGCGTGACATATATTTTTTCCGCCAGCTCCTCCTGGGACAGTTCCGATGCCAGTCTGTATTTTTTGATTTGCGTGCCGATTTCCATTTCACATTCCTCCTGGCCGCATTCTATAATACGGAGCATATAAATTCTATCAAAAGTGTTTTCCATTGCCGCTTTTGCGCTGTCAAAACTGTTTTGCATGGTGTATCAGCAGGGGTTCTGACGGCTTTGCGCCGTCGATTGTGGAGAAAACGCGCCGTCAGCGTCCGGAGATACGTATTTATCCACGGAAGCGGTTGAAGCACGCAAAGAGCTCCTGCGCCCGCGGAACGGCAAGACCGCAGGGGATATAGGAGCTGCAAAATGCCGACCAGCCCTTTTCCCGAAGCGTGTCCATGATAAGCTGTACGGTTTCCTGCACGGTTTTCCTGCCGCTCTGAATCTGCTCAAGACCGAACCGCATCAGATAGGCGAGCGCCGTTACCTGCTCGTTGTCGGTGAGCTGCTCAAGATAGCGCACGTTTACCGTTTCCTTGTCAAGCGAGAAGGATTCCAGCCCGGAGGACTTTACTTTCATGTGCTCGTATTTTCCGGCGAAGGAATTGCCGTGTCCTGCGTTTCCGTGTCCTGCATTTCCGCGTCCGCTGCGCTGCGAATGATCCGAACGGCGGTATTCCGGGAGAACACGATTGAAGCGGATCTGCGGGAGCGTGCCTGTCTGCTCTGCATTCGAGGCACCGCCGTTATTGACATTTGCCGCCTGGGCAGTTAGTGTGCCGGCAGTATGAGCATCATCGGAGCGTGCGCCTGCGGAAACAGCAGTCTGCGTACCGGCGCTCAGGCACAGGGCTTCCGGGAAATGGGGAGCCTGTGTTTCCGGCGCTTTGCGCTGCGCGCAGAGCGCCTTTACGGACGCCGTGATATCGCGGGTATGGTAGCAGTCCATCTGCAGAATGTGATCTGCAACATAAAAAAATGCGCCCGAACTGCCCGCGACCATAATGGTAGAAACACCGGTCTTTTTATAAAGGTCGCCCACCCGTTCAATAAACGGTGTGATCGGCTCTTTTTTCCGGCTGATAACCTGCTGCATAAAATCGTCGCGCACCATGAAATTGGTGGCGGAGGTATCCTCATCGATCAAAAAGAGACGTGCACCTGCTTCAATGCTTTCCACGACGGCAGCAGCCTGCGAGGTACTCCCGCTGGCATCCTCTGTGGAAAATACAGTTGTGTCTTTGCCGTTTGGCAGATCGTTGATAAATAGAGAAATATCGACATTCCGCACGCAGCGTCCGTCTTCGGCGCGCAGCTTTACGGCAGTGTCGTCGGTGATTACATATTCTCTTCCGTCACCGGCAATGTGGTTGTAAATGCCGGACTGGATTGCTTCTAAGAGCGTAGATTTTCCGTGATAACCGCCTCCCACAATCAGTGTGATGCCCTGCGGGATTGCCATGCCGCTAATGCTTCCGTGATGCGGGAGCTGAAGCGTCTGCCGCATGGATTCCGGTGAGGTAAACGGCACGCAGTCCTTCATCGGAAGCTCGGAAATGCCGCTTTTACGTGGAAGGACAGAGCCGTTTGCAAGGAAGGCAACCAGATTTTTCTCTCTTAAAAGCCTGCGGATTTCCGCCTGGTCCTCCGCGAGAAATACCGTCTGCTGCACCTTCTGTTTGTCCAGCTTTTGATAAAAAAGGCTGTTTTCCATGCAGCGGGGCAGAAATTCGAACAGGATTTTTTCCAGCTCTCCGGCGTTGATGGTTCGTCCGAAAGCCGGGAAACCGACATGGAAGCGCACGATCAGCTTATCTGCTGTTATCTGGCAGGCACTGCGTTCCAAGACCTCCTGTCCGCAGCGGCTGATGGATAAAAGACCACTTTTGCCGGAACCCTTCGCCTTGAAATTATAGGTCTCAAATTGTTTTGCAAGCTGCCGGGTGAGAAAATCCTGCAGCGCAATACGCATGCAATCCTTTTTATAGTATGCTTCGGGAAATCCTGCGCGTGCCAGCGGGATTTCTGTGTGCAGAGCGGACGGCGATGCGAAAGGATCGCCCTGCACGTGGTCGATGACAAGCGTATAAAGCGGAAACTGCCAGCTTCCGCCAAGTGATTTATACGCCGGGTAGCTTTTGTGATCAACTGAGCGCAGCAAAGTGCGCAGATCATTTGAAGATTTCATGTGATATTCCTCCTGTTAATATGAGTAATGTTGCTTTTCAGGCAGTGTGAGTGGACAAAGCGTTTATTTCCGCGGGCAACGAGCCGGGCGGACATGCTTGCATCGGGGTATTTGACTCGAGCGGGCAACGATCCAGGTCATGCCTGTGGTTTGCTGCGGGGTATTTGACTTTATATGTGTCGGTAATAGAATATGGCGAGCTGTGTGCGGTCGCGCAGACCCAGCTTGTCAAGAATAACGCTTAAATAGTTGCGTACGGTACCCTCGCTCAGAAACAGGGCGTCTGCGATTTCCCGGTTGGAGCAGCCGTTGGCGACCGCTTTGATGATTTCAAATTCTTTTGGCAGAATCCCGTATTTCTCATAATCGAAGGGATTTTTACGCTGCAGAAGATCCGGGATCCGGTGGATGATCTCGCTGCCGAAAACGGTCTGCCCATTGCAGACCGCACGGATCGCCGGAAGAATGCTTGCGTAGTCCTGCTTCAGAAGATACCCTTTTGTGCCGGTTTTTAAGGCGCGAATGATGTATTCGTCGTCGGAAAAGGTGGTAAGGAGCAGGATTTTTGCCTGCGGAAAGTTACTTAATATTTTCGCGGAAGCGTCAAGCCCGTCCATATCCTTCATGCGGATATCCATCAGAAGAAGATCGGGCTGCAGCCGGGCATACAGCGCAATTGCTTCCTGTCCGCTGCTTCCTGTTCCGATAACTTTTATTTCCTCGTCTGTTTCCAGAATCGTTTTTAATGCTGCAGTGACGAGTGCATCATCGTCGATCAATAAAATATCCATTTTTTGTCAGATCCTTTTTGTTACTTATTATATTGGGAAATCGGAATCGTAATAAAAACACAAAAACCATGATCCCGAAAAATCTGCATGGTTCCCTTTAGGGACGCCACACGGTTCTGCATATTAAAAAGCCCGATGCCGCCGCGAACGGAAGTGTCACCGATGTTTCCACGGAAAAAAGAATTCCCCCTGCTAAATTCGCTGTCAGAAGATGAGAAGCTTACGCCGCCTGCCCCGGTTCCATTATCGGAAATGGAGAGCCGGTAGAAAGCCGGGTGTTCCTGTGCCGTAATACTGGCTCTGGTCGCATTGCTGTGCCGCGAAATATTCACCAGCGCCTCTTTGACAACGGCGATAAAGCAGTATTTTATATCTGCCGGAACGTTGGCGGACATATCATATTCAAGCGAGACGGGGCAGAATGTGAAATCATCTGCCAGGGCGCGCAGCGAGCTTTCCAGATTTACGGAGCGGTCATGAAGGTCGTGAACGCTCTCGCGAATGCTGTTCATTGCCAGATTTAGTGTTTCGTCAAGCTGGCAGATCGATTCGGATAACGCAGCGTCTTTGTTGACTGCTTTCAGCGCTCCGACCATTAAAATGGAGCGTGTCAGCATATGACCGACATTGTCGTGGATTTCCCGCGCGATGCGGTTGCGTTCCCCAAGGGTTGCCGCATAGATCTCATAATTCTGTTTTTCCAGAAGAGACTGGTTTTTCTCCTGCAGAAGCAGCTTTATCTCCGTGTCGTCGTCGTGGGTTTTTCGGTAGGTAGCGGACAGCGTTTCGTAGGAATCCGTTTTCTGACGCAGCAGGACGGAGAGAATACAGCCCGTGCAAATGAAAAACAATACCTGTGGTTTGCGGGCAGGATCCGTCTGGAATAAAAGTCCTGCAATAGCAGTCAATCCGGGGAGGTATGCCGCCGCTGCCGCAAACATACCGGAGAAGCGATCTGCACGCCAAATAGAAAGACCGACGTGTGGTTTTTCCTGCCACGGAAAGTAAAAGGAATACAATACCAGCGGCAAAAACAGCACAAGCGGCGAAAAGAAAAAGAGTGCCGCTGCAAACCCTATGGTGACGGCGCACCGCACCCAGGGATCGGGATATACATATAAAAACATACTGACGCTGATCGCCAGAAAAAAGGCGGACACAAAGGCTGTTTCCAGTGGAAGAAAAAGCAGGCTGCACAGACAGTACAGCAGCAGAATACAGCGGTCGGTCAGATATTTCATGTGATGTTCCTTTCTGCGGATACCCCGTATGCTTGCGTCGGGGTATTTGACTTTACCGGGAGAAATACGGTACAGCAGGATAAAGTTCTGCAGAGCTGTGCGGGTAAGCCGTGCGGATATCCTGCTCTCAAAGTGTAGCACATTTTACAGCAAAATGTAAACCGTCATTCAGGAGAAGGGCAAAATAACACGAGGAGAAAACGAAGCGCATAAAAAGCAGGCAGGGACGGATGGAGCCGGATATTCTTAATGCCGAGATGAAGCAGGGGCAGTATTCCTTCAAGGAATTGTCTATATACAACGAAAATCAAGAGAAGTTATAATTGACAGGAAACCGGGCGGCAAATATAATATCCATATACTCCTTTGGGTATAAGCACGGAGGTAAAAAATTATGAGACAATGTATGGATTCAGATAATCTGCATCGCAGACTGAAAAAAATTATAGGACAGGTGCAGGCGATTGACAGAATGATCGATGAAGATGTTCCCTGTGAAGATATTCTGTCACAGATCAATGCCGCAAAATCAGCCTTGCATGGCTGCGGTAAAGTTGTCTTAGAAGGACATATCAAACACTGTGTAAGGGAAGGAATCGAACACGGTGATGCCGATAAAACGATTGACAATTTTACAAAGGCTGTGGAACGGTTCGCAAATATGACGTAACTGTTCAAAAAGGCGGGAAAACAGGCGAAGAAGCTGTGTCAGGCTTGCCTGTAAACAGTCACAATATAATCTGGCTTAACGAATCTATCAGAAAAATAAGAAGCTCATGTATGGCAGTTTGCCGCGCATGAGCTTCTTATTTTTTGCCGCGAGGAGGCTTGGTACCGCTTCACGCGGAGTTAAGATTTCTTATATGCATGAAGTTTCTACTTGACAAACATATACCCCCATAGGTATAATGAGCGCAAACAATACATATACCCCGTATGGTATAAGGGAGGAGCGTTTTTATGAAAAGCTTTATTGGAAAAGTAGAAGATGCATTGGAGTTTGGAGGCGTCAAAAAAGATATTGCCCTGTTGGTCATTTCCGGCATCGCTTTGGTTATCAGCCTGTTTGATTTACTGCCGCTGCCCTTCCATGCGGCATGGGTGGCGATCATCCTTTGCGGAGTTCCCATTATTTTAGAGGCTGTGATCGGGCTTGTAACTGCCTTTGATATTAAGGCCGACGTACTGGTGTCCCTGGCGCTTGTCGCTTCCGTTTGCATCGGGGAGGATTTTGCAGCCGGGGAAATTGCATTCATTATGCAGCTTGGCGCACTTCTGGAGGACCTTACGGTTGCGAAAGCCCGCGCCGGAATTGAAAAACTGGTGCATTTAACGCCGCAGACAGCAAGAGTGATCAATGACGGAGAGGAAAAAATGATCGCTGCAAAGCGGGTGCAGGTTGGTGATCTGCTGCGCGTACTCCCCGGTGAAACGGTGCCGGTGGACGGAACGATCACATCAGGGCAGACTTCCGTTAATCAGGCAGTTATGACCGGTGAATCTCTGCCGGTGGATAAAGGTGTCGGCGACACCGTTTCCTCCGGTACGGTCAATCAGTTTGGTATTTTTGAGATGGAGGCGACAAAGGTTGGCGAGGACAGTTCTATCCAGAGAATGATCCGGCTGGTACAGTCGGCTGACGCGGGCAAGGCAAAAATTGTAGGTCTTGCTGACCGGTGGGCTACATGGATCGTCGTAACCGCTCTGGCAGCTGCTGCACTTACCTGGCTGATTTCAGGGGAGATTATTCGTGCCGTTACCATTCTTGTCGTATTTTGCCCCTGCGCTCTGGTCTTAGCAACTCCTACGGCGATCATGGCTGCCATTGGAAATGCGACCAAACACGGGTTCCTTGTCCGGGAGGGGGACGCCCTGGAGCGTCTGGCGAAGGTATCGAAGATCACATTTGATAAAACAGGTACGCTTACCTTTGGAACGCCGAAGGTCATTGCGGTAGAAAGCGTATCTGCTTTCGAAAAAGACGATATTTTTGCATTGACGGCTGCTGCGGAGCAATTTTCAGAACATCCTCTTGGAAAAGCGATTGTGAAATGCTATGGCAGGAAACCGCAGGCCGCAGCGGAATTTCGCATGATTCCCGGTGAAGGAGTTACTGCAAAAGCAGACGGTAAACGGATAAAAGCCGGAAATCTGAAGATGATTACCGGAAACGGGGACATTTCTCTTTCTCCTTCTCTTGTTTCCGGGACCGAAAGATATCTGAATGAAGGAAGCACGGTAATCTATGTGGCGGTGGATGAGGAACTTGCGGGATATATTGTACTTTCTGATACGGTCAGGGAAGAAAGTGCGTCGATGATCGAAGAGCTGGGAAAAATCGGCGTGGAGCCGGTTCTTCTTACCGGGGACAATCAAAATGCCGCTTCTGCCATTGCCGGGCAGCTGCATATCGAGAAGGTCCACGCAAACTGCCTGCCGGAAGATAAGCTGAAATGGATTCGCTTTTATCAGGAAAAGAAAGAAGCTGTCTGCATGATCGGGGATGGCGTAAATGATGCGCCCGCACTGAAAATGGCGGATGTGGGAATTGCCATGGGCGGCGTTGGGAGCGATATTGCTGTGGATACGGCAGACATTGCACTGGTAGATGATGAGGTAAAAGAAATTCCTCATCTGCTGGCGCTCTCCAAACGGATGATGGCAACGATCAAATGGAATCTTACCTTTTCCATGGCACTTAATTTTCTTGCGATTGCCCTTGCCATTACCGGTATTCTGAACCCTGTGATCGGCGCACTTGTACACAATGCGGGTTCCGTTTTTGTGATTATCAACTCGTCATTGCTGCTGGGATGGAAAGGAAAAAGCGCGGCAGCTCGGCTATAATGCAATTCGTCTGGATACATGGGAGGGTAACCACCCGGCAGCTTCCATGTATGAATGCTCATGTACGTTAAAGAGGTATAAACAAAATTACTCTTGACAATTTATGCGGTTTTCTATATAGTATGTATAACATATTATATAGGAGGTCGCGCTTCGTGTACTCAATAAAAGAGACGATTTGTTTTAAGCTTATGCGTGCCCGTGACAGGGTTCACGAGTATACCAAACCATATTTCCAGGAAATCGGTATAACCTATGGAAATTATGTGACGCTATTGTTTTTGTATGAGAATCCGGGAATTACACAAATAAGGCTTGCGGAACTCAATCACAAAGACAGGAATGTTATGGTTCAAACGATTGACAAGTTTGAAAAAAAGAATTATGTGAAACGTATACGCTCGGAAAATGACAGACGTGCCTATACTTTGTATTTAACGGAACAAGGGGAAGAAATTGTCAGGAAATATTGGGACATCGTGATTGATGCTGAAAAATTTTTGTTTAAAGATATCTCTGATGCGGAACTGGCGATTTTTCAATCTATCCTTGACAGAGTGTGTGATTAAAGGAGGAGGCACTGTATGGAAAACCAAAAAGTGATTTCAGAAAACCCAATGGGCTATAAGCCTGTTTCTAAACTTTTATTTTCCCTTGCCGTACCTGCGGTTATTGCAAATATAGTAAATGCGCTTTATAACATTGTTGACCAGATTTTTATCGGGCAGGGGGTCGGCTATTTAGGAAATGCTGCTACGAACATAGCTTTTCCGATCACTACAGTTTGTATGGCGATCGGGCTTATGACAGGCTTGGGTTCTGCCGCGACATTCAATCTGGAATTGGGGCGCAATAATTCTGATAATGCAAAAAAGAGTGCCGGTACCGCCGTTACGATGCTTATCGCATGCGGACTTTTTATCTGTATTATTGTAAGAAGCTGTTTGAAGCCTCTTATGATTGCTTTTGGAGCAACTGACCGGATTCTCGATTATTCTATGGAATATGCCGATATTACATCCTTTGGCATTCCATTTCTTCTGCTCTCTACAGGTATAAACCCTTTGGTACGGGCAGATGGAAACGCAGCGTATTCCATGATGGCAGTTATAACGGGAGCTGTTTTGAATACGATTCTGGACCCTTTGTTCATTTTTGTGTTTCACATGGGGATTTCCGGCGCGGCATGGGCGACTGTGATCAGCCAGATCATATCTGCGCTTTTATTGTTATTGTATTTTCCAAGATTTAAAACGGTAAAATTTTGTTTAAAGGATTTTTTTCCCCAAATTTCTTTTATCAAAACGATCGTCTCGTTGGGCTTTACTTCTTTTATTTTTCAGTGCTCAACAATGATCATTCAGATCGTTACAAATAATCTTTTGAGGACTTATGGAGAACTGTCAATTTACGGAAGCGATATTCCAATTGCTGTTGCAGGAATTATTTCCAAAATAAATGTTATTTTTACTTCGGTTGTATTAGGCATTGTACAGGGTTCCCAACCAATCTGCAGCTTTAATTATGGAGCGCAGCAATATGGCAGGGTTAGGGAAACAGTAAAGCTGTTATTGAAGTCAACATTTATAATTTCTGTTGCTATATTTGCTATATTTCAAATTTTCCCGGCACAGATTATATCTCTGTTTGGAACCGGAGATGAACTGTATTTTGAATTTGCCACAAAATATATGAGGGTTTTCCTGTTCTTTGTATTCTTAAATGGAATGCAGATTGCGATAACAACCTTTTTCCCTTCGATTGGAAAAGCTTTAAAAGGTGCGTTTTTGTCATTGTCAAAGCAGATAATTTTTTTATTGCCGCTTTTGATAATACTGCCGCATTTTTTCGGTATAGACGGAATCATGTATGCCACCCCAATTTCTGACCTTATAGCTTTTTTCATAGCGGTTATATTGTTGTTTATGGAACTAAAAAAGATGCCGCTATAAATGAAAAGTTAAAGAAATACAGTATGCTTCAATATTAATTAGGAGATAGTATCATGCTTACACCAATGCAGACAAGAAATACTGCCAGAGAACTACAGGAAAACTTCAAGCGGTTAGATATGGATTTAGAAACCGTACTTTCTGACCTCAGACTTTCAGAGAATGAGCTGAAACGGATCCTTACCATGAACCATCCAAATCCGGCTAATGTATGGATGGTTCGAGATTATTTAGAGGACAAATTAAACGAACGTGGAATAGAAATATATCCTTTTTCAAGACTTGCTGATCATGCAGCAAATCGATGGTATCACTACGAAACACCGTGGAGAAAAGATAATCAGGTGTGAAACCTGAGAAGCGTCAAGAGTATGTTATCGATTGCGTCTTTGAACTGGAGACAAAAACAGCCCCTTCTGGTTCCGGGAAAACCAAAAGGGGATGCTTTTAAATAGAATCAGTCGAAATCTCCAAACTTTCTTTCAAGATAGTCTTCTGCTTTATCGGCATAGCGGTCGGCGCTTTTCAGCTTTTTCTTTAAGGAATTGTACTGGCTGGCGGTAAATTTGCCGGAGCGGTAAAGGCTCTTTATGGTATCTTCCAGCTCATCGAGCTGGTCTTCGATTTTTTCAAGCTTGTTTTCATAGGTCTTCGCCTGCTTGCGGGCTGCAGAGTAGCCGCTTTTAACGGTTGCTTTTTTGATGCTGTTGTAAATATCCTTCAGACTTTCGGTGCAGGAGCTGATTTTTTTCGTGTAGCTGCTGACAGATGCGGCAGAGGAATTTTTTACCGTAATTTTTCTGCTGGCTTTTAAGTTTGTGCCCTTGATGGATACGGTGATCGTCGCAGTACCCGCCTTTAAAGCCTTAATTTCTGTCTCATCGTCGTAGTTTTCCAGAATCCGGATTACTTTCGGGTTGCTGCTGGTCCATACAATATTTCTGTCTCTGACCTTTGCGCTCTTTGGAGTAATCTTTGTATCCAGTTCATTTTTCTGACCGACCACCATTGTTTTCAGTGACCCGGCGATAGAAATTTTCTTTGCAGTCGCCGCGGAAGCGGTGATTGACAGGGAAAGAAGCACAATGATTGTCAGCAGCAGCGGAATTAGTTTTTTCGCGTTGTTTCTCATGATAGTTTCCTCCTTTGATGTGTGATTGTTTGTTATACCATATTAATGCATCCGTCTGCCGTTTTATTGCAGGCATTTTTACTTTTCTGGAAAAATTTTCACCTGCGTGGTGAACGGCGGCGCGGTGCCGTATACTCTTCATAGAAAATTCCACCTGTGCGGCGAATGCCGGGGCACAGGTGGAAATGCTGCTGTCTGTGGAGGAGGATTATGATCAAGGGTACGCTTTGGTGATGTGTGTATATTCCAGAATTTCTCCTGTGGAAGGATTGATTTTATACTCGTATTCATATTCACCGGCGACAAATTCCACATCAAAAAATTCAGTCTCCTGCTCATAAGAGGGCGTTATTTTGGAAAATAAAATATCCTCCAATGCGACTCCGGCATGGTCAGCGGCAATGGCAAGCGCCTGTTCATCACTGATTCCGGAGATAGTCTCTTCATATTCCAGCTCCTGCAGCTCGGCTTCCAGAAGGTCGGCGCGTTTCCACTCGGATTCCCATTCCAGTAAATCGCCGTCTGAGGCGTCCAGCTCATATTCATATTTATATTCGTCTTTATAAAACTCTACCTCATAAGTGACGATACCGCTTTTATAATCCATAGCAACCTGGAGATAGCGGACATCCGCCGGGTCCATCCCGGAAAATTCAAATGCAAGCTCCGCCGCTTTTTCCTCTCCGATATAGCTTTTTGAGCTGGCAGTGCCCAGAGCCTGCGCATCGCCCAGCTCGAGGCCCTGGGAGCTGGCAAGCAGATTAATATCATTGACGGACAATGCGGCGACATCGTCAGCAGTCATCGCAGAATTCTGGGAGGCAATCTGACAAGCCAGAGCCGCCTTTCCTTCGGAAATCTGAAATCTGTCGGCAAGTTCCTGATACTGTGCCTCGCTGGCGGTCAGATTCTGGCTGATAACGGCTCCCTCGATAGAAGCTCCGTCAAATGCCTGCTGTATGCATTGTGTCAGTTCGGTCTGCAGCTCTTTGCCGGATTTCCCGTCCTCATCCTGCACGCTGAGGAGAACAGAATTTTCCATCTCGCTGAGATATCCCGCCTTTACCATAGCGCCGATCAGTGCGTTTACAGCCACGTCGATATCTGTCCCCTTCAGATTCATTTCGCCCAGAATGGCTTTACCATCCTCGTTTAACGCATTCACCCTGGTGACCCTGTTTAGGCGATTGACCTCAAGAGATATGCTGGGATTTACATCCAGGGATACGACTGCGCTTCCGCCCAGATAATAGCGTCCGCCCGAAAAACCGAGAATGAGCAGCAGAATGGCGGCCGCCGCACTCCGGTACCTGCGGCGCATACGGAAAGGCAAAGCTTTGTCGGTATGCAGGGGCAGTCCGTCACCCAAAGAGGTGCGCCGGGGATCCCGACAGGCTTCCAGAATGGCGGGGTACACATCGGGAGTGATTTTCTGCATGGTATTCCGGTATTGTTCTTCTGCTGGAATATGTTTCCGTTTCATGGTTATACCTCCCGAATCGCATCTTTTAGTTTTTTGAGTCCTCTGTGATATTTGGATAACACCGTGGTCAGCTTCAGATTCAGTAAATCGGCAATTTCCCGGTGCTTCAGCCCGCTGATACTGTGGAGCGTAATAATCTGCCGTTCTTCATCACTGAGAATGTTCAGGGCGGCCTCCAGAACCAGTTTATCGTCCTGGTCGAGCTGATACTGCCCGCACAGCCACTGTTCCATTTCTTCCGCGGAGAGCGCCTGGTGCTTCTTTTTATCCCGAAGCTTCAGAAAAGTGAAATTGCGGGCAATCCGCAAAAGCCATGCCATAGGCTTTCCGTGCGACTGATAACTGATAGCGGACTGATAGACGGATATGTAGGTTTCCTGCATAATATCCTCGGCATCATGAGGATTTTTTATACATTAAGGTCTTTCCTATATCCGAATGTAGCATTTGAAATAATAAGTAATCGCTTTAAGGGGTAGAATTATTTGTTGGTTGTTGTGCAGCGTCAAACGGGTGGTCCATTTATGGTCACTGAGAAGGTTGAAAAGGATAAACGAATAAGTCTGAGACCAGGACGTTATGTGAGGATAGAATCAGATACAAGACTGGCCAGAGTAGATGAAGAATATGATTTATTACGAAAGTTTGCAAATTTCCATTTTTCCTCATTAACAAATGCAGAAGCCACTATTGATGATTTAAATTTAGATTTTATTAGAGAATATCTTTCCCAGACAAGTGACAGGGAAATTATGGGCACTCTTGATAAAACTCAGATGGCTAAATCACTTGGTCTGTTGGATAAGAATGACCCTGCTGAGAAAAAAATTAAGAATTTTGCTGTTTTAGATAAGAGATATGTTTAAAGCTCTGGGTATCATTGAATCATTTGGAACAGGTATTGGTGAAGCAAAAAGAGCATTGAAAGAAAATGGATCTCCAGCTTTGTATTATAAAACCTTTGATATTACGGATAATATTACTTCTGTCGTGATTCCGGGAAATGAGGAGTACATGAAAATAAAGAATGATACGAAACCTGGGGAAAAAAGCGGGATTGAGAGCGAAACCAGAGAAAGCAAATTATTATGGATTCGCATTATTCATCCAGTACAAAACGCAGATTGATACAGATATTTGAACAGCTTGGTTCAGAAGTATTTGGTAATTCCAGGATAGTAAAAGTGTTAGGCTGTTCCGAAGCTACAGCCACCTCATATATTCAAAAGATGAGCGACGAGTTGCATATTATACATATAGTAGAAGGCAGCGGAAAAGGAAAATATGCTTTTCGCCAGGGGTAAATTCCGGTTGCCATATTAGTCGGCAGGTAAAATAGATATAATAGCTGTGAAATAAGACTGCAGGGCAGGAGGAATGATGATAGCTTCTCCTGTCCCGCTGTTTTTCTGCAGTAGAAATTCCACCTTCCTTCGTACAGTATTTCTGGATGTCCGGGGGACATCTGTTTAGCGCGGACCGGAGCAAAGTGGAAAAATTTCTGCCTCATTTTTCCGGCTTTTTATGATTGAGTTCATTTTTCAAATCTGATAATTTTATTGCAGATAATTCATTTTTCATGGCATTAGCGGCCGTTGTCAGGTGCTCCCGGAGAATGTCACAAATCTGACTTCCCACAGGACAAATGCCCGACGTACCTGTATGGATTTTGAATATAAATTCTGCGTCAGGACCTTCGATAGCTGAGTAAATATCCCATAATGAGATTTCATCCGCAGAACGGGCAAGCTCTGTTTTGCCTTTCCCGGATTTCGTTAATAAGAGATTCGCACGTTTTAATTTTGCGAAGGCATTACGGATAATAACGGGATTGCATCCGACACTCTGAGCGACTACTTCGCTTGTGATTTTTACCTCTGGAAAATAGGCAACCATCAGCATGGCATGAACAGCAATCGAAAACTGTGTACCGACTTTCATAGATATCACCTCTGGCTATTAGTTTAATAAAATTTTTGCAGAAAGTCAATCTGTAAGTGTTGACATTACAAAAAAACCTGTTATAATCTGTAATATAAAATATTACAGATTGGAGATGTAAATTGATATGGAAACTATGAAAACGATAGCAAACAGGAGCTCTGTCCGTTCCTATAAGCCGGAACAGATATCTGAGCAGGAACTGGAACAGATTCTGAGAGCCGGATGTGCAGCTCCGGTGGGTATGGGAATGTATGATGATATTTTATTGACGGTTGTACAGGATAAAGAAATATTACAGCGTATTTCCATGCTTGTGAAAAATATCATGAACACAGAAGGAGACCCCTTGTATGGCGCCCCTTCATTGATAATCATATCTTCTAAAGACATGCCGGCGCCTGGCATTGATTATGCGAACGCAGGCTGTATTATGGAAAATATGATGCTTGAAGCAGTTGAAGCCGGGCTGGGAAGTGTTGTCGTATGGGGAACTGCTTTTGCAGTCAGCGCGGATGCAGAGCTGAAAAAGATTCTTGGTATTCCGGAGGAATATCATGCGCTGTCCAGCATCGCGGTAGGTAAGAGCAATGTGGCTTTACCGCCCAAAGATATGGAATTAAAAATTAAAGTAAAAAGAGTTTAAGTAATGGACTGTTTCAGATAGAGATATCAGTCGTATCAGAATGATATAAAAAGTGCTGTGCAAAAGTTTTTCTGACTGCATAGCGCTTTTTAGTACCATAAAAGTGTAGTAGTTAGAGAGTAATTAA
>UMDR01052614.1_pt1 | contig 26510 bp, 23 predicted proteins | sample 1964541 | NCBI WGS metagenome assembly UMDR01 (sample SAMEA4835999, study PRJEB28245) | human gut metagenome | biome: gut microbiome; material: fecal sample | place: Denmark | collected 2008 | reverse complement strand
TTTTCCCTTTGGGGAATGCCTCGGCTTTCTCTTAGGAGGCGGTCGCTCTATCCAACTGAGCTATAGCGACATTTCAACCAATGAAAACAGACATGTTTTCATCGGTTTCGTAATATATCTATTTTACATTCTTTTAAGTTTCAGTGCAACCCTTTTTTCCGGTTTATTACATTATTTTTATTTTTTATTAACGCCATCCCGCAGGCTTACATCACACAAAGTTAATGTTGCCCTGCAGCCAGATTTCTCCCTTAAAGCGGCGTCCGACATCCGGGTCTCCCAGAAGATCCGCCTCGTTGATGCAGACGTCCATAGACATGTTATTGCACTGCAGGTTCATTTGATAGATGTATTCCTTTGTCCGCTTGTTTCTTATCTTTTCAACCGACTGGATTTCGCCCATAATCTGATAACGGTCGCATTCCATGCCGGATGGCATAAAGAAAGTTTCCACGATACTGAACACATCCTCATTCATGATACGGCGAGACACCATGTTATACATATCCATGTCTTCCATTGTCAGACTCTCAATCGCATTTTCATCGCCGTTTCTGGCAGCCGCAATCAAATGGCTGCGTGTGCTCGTCGCTTCCATGTCGAGTAATGCCTGATCCGGGCTTTTTTTCACAGGAAGAAGAATTTTTCCTTCGGAAGCAAGCGCCGTAAAGGAAACATTCACATGACCGTTTTTCATGCTGCTCTGCATCGCTTCCTTCTGATACCTGGCGGCATTTGCAACATAAAATATAATTGTCGTGCCAATTCTGGTATCTTCACACACACCGGCAAAGGAATCCTTTCCCGTGTGCTTTTCTACCGTAAGATCAGCATAGCTGCTGATAGTATCCGTTTTGAAATATGGAAAATAATAATCCATATGGAACCCGTTTTCATCCATCTCACCACAGACAACGATCCCGCAATGCGGCGCAAATTCCTTCACGTATTCCACAAACGCGTTGCCGTTTTCCAGACGAACGGCATTTCGGGTATCACAGGAAGCACAGACCTCCTTTACCAGGTCGTCTGTGTGTTTCCTGTTGATAAGATTTCCAAAGCCAATGGAACGCATAAAACTGTGCATAATCTTTCCTCAATGTTTCGGTACGATTTTTTCGGTTCCGCCCATATACATCTGAAGCACTTTCGGAATGTTTACACTTCCGTCCTCATTCAGATTATTCTCCAAAAATGCGATCAGCATACGCGGCGGAGCAACAACAGTGTTATTCAGTGTGTGCGCAAGATACTTCTTTCCGTCGGCGCCCTTTACGCGAATACCGAGACGGCGCGCCTGCGCATCGCCAAGGTTGGAGCAGCTTCCCACCTCAAAGTATTTTTTCTGACGCGGTGACCATGCTTCAACGTCACAGGATTTTACCTTCAGATCCGCCAGATCGCCGGAACAGCATTCCAGCGTGCGCACCGGGATATCCAGTGAGCGGAACAGATCAACCGTATTCTGCCAGAGCTTATCATACCACATCATGCTGTCCTCCGGCTTGCAGACAACGATCATCTCCTGCTTTTCAAACTGATGGATACGGTAAACACCGCGCTCCTCAATGCCATGCGCTCCCTTTTCCTTGCGGAAGCACGGGGAATAGCTTGTAAGTGTCTTCGGCAGTTCTGCCTCCGGTGTGATCGTATCAATAAACTTTCCGATCATGGAATGCTCGCTTGTTCCGATCAGATACAGATCCTCACCCTCGATCTTATACATCATGGATTCCATCTCAGCAAAGCTCATAACGCCGGTCACCACATTGCTGCGGATCATAAACGGCGGAACGCAGTAGGTAAAACCTCTGTCAATCATAAAATCTCTCGCATAGGAAATAACAGCAGAATGGATTCTTGCAATATCGCCCATCAGATAGTAAAATCCGTTTCCTGCCACCTTTCCGGCCGCATCCATATCAATGCCGTCAAAACGTTCCATAATCTCTGTGTGATATGGAATTTCAAAATCCGGTACAACCGGTTCGCCAAATTTTTCAATTTCCACATTTTCGCTGTCATCTTTTCCAATCGGAACAGACGGGTCGATGATATTCGGGATAACCATCATAATTCTTCTGATGTTCTCTTCTACTTCCTTTTCCTCCTGGGAAAGCGCTTCCACCTGATCTGCCTGTGCAGCAACCTGTTTCTTGATTTCTTCCGCTTCCTCTCTCTTTCCCTGACCCATCAATACGCCAATTTGTTTGGAAAGCTTATTGCGGTTTGCGCGCAGCGCCTCCACCTCATTTTTAATCTCGCGGTTTCTTTTATCAAGCGCAATTACTTCATCCACCATTGGCAGTTTTTGATCCTGGAATTTATTGCGGATATTCTGCTTTACAATCTCCGGATTCTCTCTCAAAAATTTAATGTCTAACATTTTCTCTGCTCCTTATCTGTTTACATAATTTTAAACTTGCATCACTATCTGATTAACATCATTTATAATTAACATAACTATCTGATTAACATAATATTTCCAGTTTGCACCGTTTTAATCGACGTATTGATTTACTGCCTGCCGCAGCGCCTCTTTTTCTTCTTCACCAAGAACGATATAGGATTCACCCTTTACAATTTCCTTAATATACGTATAACAGCCTTCTCTGCTATGAATCGCATTCAGCACAAATCCGCTGTTTTCCTGATCCAGCATGGCAAGCGCAAAGCTCAGCTTTCCACCCATCTCTTTAAATGCATCATATTTTACTATTGCCGTTTTATTGAGCGTATGGAGCTGAATTTTTTTCAATTGACGAATTTCTTCCATATGATTCTTACTGGATTCCAGCAGCATATCAATATCGTTAATATTACGTAAAATGGTTTTTTCCAGGGAAATACCGTCTTTCCCCTTCATAAAGCTTTTGTATTTCTTCATAAAACGATTCAATTTAAATGAATTTTTTATCTGAAGAACCAAAAGAATAATGATCATGATCATCATCAGAATAATAATTATCCCTGGATCAATAATCAGATTGTTCAGAATTGAATTCTCCATAATCTGTTCTCCTTTTTATGCTTTTAGTGACTCCATCATTTCCACAATTCGCTCCAGCTCCTCGTTCGAATAATATTCAATCGTAATTTTTCCTCTATTGTTTGCCTTATGATCTACTGTAACCTTTGTTCCGAGAATCGCCTTAATTTTTTCCTCAATATTCTTATATATAAAGCTGTTCGCAGGTTCTTCCTTCGGTTTTTCAGGTTTTTTATTTTGCAGAAGCTTTACAAGCTTTTCCGTATCGCGCACGCTCATCTTTTCATCAAAAATCTTAACCGCAGCTGCATACTGTTCTTCTTTATTTTCAAGAGCGAGCAGGGCACGTGCATGACCGGTAGAAAGCATATCGTCGATCACCATCTGTTGAACTCGGTCGTCCAATTTTAAAAGCCGGAGTGAATTTGTAACCGTTGTGCGGCTCTTGGAAACCTTTTCTGCAATTTCATCCTGTTTTAACTGAAATTCTTCTAAAAGCCGTTTAAATGCCAAAGCTTCCTCGATCGGATTCAGATCCTCTCTCTGAATATTTTCAATCAGAGATATTTCCATAACCTCCTGTGGATTATATTCTTTAATGATCACGGGAATTTTTTTTATGCCAGCCTTCTTTGCGGCACGCCACCGACGTTCGCCGGCAATTATCTCATAGTGATCCCCTTTTTTTTGTACAACCAGTGGTTGTATTATTCCAAACTGCTTTATGGACTCCGAAAGCTCCAAAAGGGCATCTTCATCGAAATTTTTTCGTGGCTGCTGTCTGTTTGGCTCTACTTCAGAAATTTTCAGCTCCTGTACCCCGTCTTTTTTCTGTGTTTTTTCTGAATATTCATTTTCTTCTCGCGGTGGTATTGTTTTTTTTGAGCCGGAGGGAATCAAAGCATCCAGACCTTTTCCCAAACCTGTTTTTTTCACTGCCATTCTTCTTCTCCTCTATGTATTACTTCCTCCGCTAATAATCGATAGCTTTCTGCACCTGCAGATTTTGAATCATATAATGTAATTGGCATCCCGTGGCTTGGTGCCTCCGCCAAACGGACATTTCTCGGAATAATTGTTTTATAAATTGTCTGGTGAAGATTGCTCTTCACATTCTCCACAACCTGCAGAGAAAGATTTGTGCGCGCATCATACATTGTAAACACAACTCCTTCTATCTCCAAATTAGGATTCAGACGTTCCTGGACAAGATTAATTGTATGGATCAACTGTGAAAGTCCTTCCAATGCATAATATTCGCATTGAATCGGAACTAAAACCGTATCAGCTGCACACATAGCATTGATTGTCAAAACATTCAATGAGGGTGGACAATCAATGATTATATAATCATATTGATCTCGCACAGCTTCCAGACCTCTTTGCAGAATAAATTCTTTTTCTTCTTCTCCAATCAGCTCTATTTCAGCAGCTGCAAGATTAATATTTGAAGCAAGTAAATCTAAATTATCTACAACACTCTTTTGCAGACATTCTTCCAATTTAACTTCTCCAAGAAGCAGCTCATATGCAGTTTTTTCAGTTGCATCCTTGTCTACTCCCAGACCGCTCGTCATATTTCCCTGCGGATCCATATCAATCGCAAGAACTTTTTTTCCTGTTTCTGCAAGACAAGCTGACAGATTAATTGCGGTGGTAGTCTTTCCAACACCACCCTTCTGATTGGCAACTACAATTACTCGTCCCATAATTAATTATCCCCTTTTTAATACAGCTAAAATGCTATAAAAGAGTATAGCACACTTTCCACTATAAATCTATATCCTAATTCAATGTTTCACGTGAAACTTTTATTAACCAATGCCATGATGCCAGATTTAAAAGGTCTAAAACCGTATGAATTTGCTTATAAGTGGATATACGATATACGACATTGAAGCCCGTCCTGATATAAAAATAAGATAGATATTCAACATGTATGCGAAATTGGTAACTACTCAGTTCAGTAAATCCATATTGAACCTGCGAAGCAGGAATTTCACCTAATAAGCATTTTAGCCGCGAAGCGGTGCTGGAAACTTGAAAAGGCGACGAGTTCGCATATGAGTGAAGAGCTGAGCTGTAAATAACAAATATTTAACAAGTCGCTGGTATTCAGTGACATCCGTTTAATGTGGATCGGTTTAATATGTATTGAAGCTATGCGGAGTTTTAGAAATGAGTAATGCGAAATCTTAACAGACCAGCTACGTGTCGCAATCCACAAGCATCAAAATTTGACTTTTTGATACCAGCATCATAACATATTTGTAAGTAATAACCGTTACTGTTGCCAGCTTCAAATACTCGCTGCGACGCAAAAATAGTCCTGTGATTTTGAAGCGTGAGAACGTGATTCAAGCTTAAGTAAATCCCATTTTCCATTCGAAAAGGAATTTTTTAAATGAATTTGCGAAGAATAACTATGAACAGAATATACAATAATCAGTAACTCCAACTGGATTTTTGGATAAAATATGGCGCTTGCATCTCCGTCATTTTTCGTTTATACTTATAGTATAGCTGTTTATTACACATTAAAAGAGGGGGGATGTTTCACGTGAAACATAGATTTAAAAAATTGATGAAACTGGCTGTATGGGTGTCTGTTGCTATGTACCTTGCCAATAAATTTGTAGAATCTTCCGCTGCATTTCGCCATTTATTGAAAATAAAGAAAGAAAATTTTTATAACTGGCGTCACGGAAAAATATATTACACAAAAACCGGAAGCGGTACTCCGCTCCTTTTGATTCATGATCTTCATCCGGCTTCTTCACAACAAGAATGGTCAAAAGTGATTGAACCATTAGCAAAAAATCACACAGTTTATGCCATCGACTTACTGGGCTGCGGACGTTCTGATAAACCAAATATGACCTCTTACTGCAGCTATTTATATGTTCAGCTTATTAATGACTTTATCCATGACGTGATAAAGGAAAAAACAGATATCTACGCAACAGGAAAATCCGGCTCCTTTGTCATACTTGCTGCGAATCTGCACGATGATATTATTAATGAAATTACACTTGTAAATCCGGAAAGCTTTGGTAAACTTGCCGTACTCCCTGATATTCGTTCTAAAATTGTAAAAACGGCATTGCATCTGCCGCTTTTTGGTACTTTTCTTTACTATCAGCTTGTAAGCCAGGCACAGATTGAATATCAATTTACAGAAAAATATTTTTATAATCCCTTCCATCTGGAGGATAAAACAATTTTCACGTACTACGAGGCAGCACATCTCTCCCGTGGTGGCGGAAGACATTTACTGGCAGCAATTTCCGGCAATTACATGAATTTTGATATTCGGTATGCTTTTTCAAAGCTAAGCAACCCTATCCACATTCTTTCAGGAAAAGAACTTCCGGATGTTGAAAAAATAGTCAAAAGCTATCAGAAAGCAAATTCTCATGTTACTTTCTCGTTTGTGGACAAAACAAAAATGCTCCCACAATTAGAAGCACCGAAAGTATTTTTGAATTGTATTAACTAGAAAAATGATTTTTCCTTTTTCCATGAATATATAGACAAATATAAACCATATATTCAAAAAATCCACATATTCTTCTTATTTCAGGGAAGAATATGTGGATTTCTTTTATAAAATGACTCTTTTACAAAATGATTTTTTATAAAATGGGTTACTATTCCGCACAGGAGAAAAACCTATACTCCATAAAATACAGAATTTTACAAAGGCTCTCTCGACGGAAGCCCTGCTTTGCGTGGATATTTATTGGGCGTATGCTTTTCTTTGCGGATAACCACCAGTGCTCTTTCTCCGGCGTCTGTCAACATAAATTTACTTACATACTCCACTTTTCCACCTAAAAGCGATATTGCTCTCTTTGCATTTTCCAGTTCCTCTTCTACCTTTCCGGATTTATAGGAAACAAATAAACAGTTCTTCCTTGTATATGGTAAACAATATTCGCTGAGTGACGAAAGGTTTGCAACCGCTCTGGAAACACAGAGGTCAAATTGCTCTCTATACTCTGCCTGTCTCGCAAAATCTTCCGCTCTTCCGTGAATTGCAGAAATATCCTCAAGTCCAAGCTCATTTATCACATGGTTTAGAAATTTGACTCTTTTCCCCAGAGAATCAAGTAAAACCACCTTCAAATGTGGATAACTTATTTTTAACGGGATTCCGGGAAAGCCGGCGCCTGTACCGATATCCATTACCGTGTGGATATCTTCCATTTTTACAGCCTTCACAATTGACAGACTATCAAGAAAATGTTTCTTCAAAACCTCTTCGTGCTCCGTAATTGCGGTCAGATTCATAAACGAATTCCATTCTGTCAAAAGCTCATAATATTTTTCAAACTGCAGGAACTGCTTTTCCGATAGATCAATTCCCATTTCACGGCAATCTCCTGCAAATTCCTCTATTCTATATATCGACATCAGTCACCCAACTTTCTCTTCGCATTTTCAGACAAAAAATTATTCTCTCTCTTTTCCCGCCTTCAAATATATCAACAATACCGATATATCTGCCGGTGATACGCCGGAAATCCGCGACGCCTGTCCAAGCGATAATGGCCTAAACATTTCAAGCTTCTGCTGTGCCTCGATCCGTAGTCCATGTATTTCCCGATAATCAATATTTTCCGGTATTTTTTTATTCTCCAGCTTTTTAAAATGCTCCACCTGCTTTAATTGACGGGTAATATAACCATCATATTTTATGTTTATATTTACCTGATCAGCCACCCCGCGCAAAAGCCGCGGACGGTCCGGATCCAAAGCAGCGAGCAGTTCATAATCAAGCTCCGGTCTGCGGATCAGTTCCCCAAGGGTTGTCCCTGTCTTTAACGGTGTGCTTCCACATTTCTCTAAAAATTTCTGTACGTTATCCACAGCGCCGATTTTCAGATTTTCCACACGTTTTATTTCTTCTTCAATTTGTTTTTTCTTGTCTAATAGAATATTGTATACAGTATCCGAAATTAATCCTATTTCATGCCCAAGCGGCGTTAATCTCAGATCAGCGTTATCCTGCCTGAGAAGAAGCCGATATTCCGACCGTGACGTCATCATGCGGTAAGGCTCTTTGTTTTCCTTTGTAACCAGATCATCGATCAAAACACCGATATAGGATTCTGAACGATCGAAAATTATCTGCTCTCTTCCCAGCGTTTTTAAAGCCGCATTAATCCCCGCCGCCAGTCCCTGTGCGGCTGCCTCCTCGTACCCGGAGCTGCCGTTAAACTGCCCGCCGCTAAACAGACCGGAAATTTTCTTAAACTCCAGTGTAGGCGAAAGCTGCCTGGCGTCGATACAGTCGTACTCGATCGCATAGGCATTGCGGACGATCTCCGCATTTTCCAGCCCCGGCACTGAGCGGTACATTGCCACCTGCACATCCTCCGGCAGAGAGCTGGACATTCCACCCACATACATTTCATTTGTGTAGCGTCCTTCCGGTTCAATAAACACCTGATGTCTGTTTTTATCAGAAAATTTAACTACTTTATCCTCAATAGACGGACAATATCGTGGTCCTGTTCCCTCTATCATTCCGGAATAAAGTGGCGAACGGTCAAGATTTTCCCGTATAATCTCATGTGTTTTCTCATTCGTGTAGGTCAGCCAGCAGGAAATCTGATCAATCTGCACTTCCGCCGGATCTGTGGAAAACGAAAACGGCACCACTTTCTCGTCGCCAAGCTGTTCCTCCATCTTCGAAAAATCAATCGTTCGGCCGTCAATGCGCGCAGGCGTTCCCGTCTTAAAACGGTACATTTCAATACCGTTTGCTTTTAAGGAATCCGTCAGATGATTTGCAGCCTGCAGACCATTCGGTCCTGTGTAATTGCTCACATCTCCGTAAATACAGCGCGCTTTCAGATAGGTTCCTGTACAGAGAATACATGCCTTGCAATAATAAACAGCGCCGGAAAATGTTTTTATCCCCTTCAGCACGCCGTTTTCCACAATAATTTCCGTGACCTCCGCCTGCTTTATCGTCAGATGCTCTGTATTTTCCAGTGTTTTCCGCATCTGATAGCTGTAATCCTTTTTATCCGCCTGAGCGCGCAGAGAATGTACCGCCGGTCCCTTCGATTTATTCAGCATTTTCGACTGGATAAAAGTCTTATCGATATTTTTCCCCATCTCACCGCCGAGCGCGTCAATTTCCCGTACCAGATGTCCCTTTGAACTTCCGCCAATGTTCGGGTTGCATGGCATAAGCGCAATACTATCCACACTCACAGTAAACATGGTCGTCTCCAGACCAAGCCGGGCACAGGCAAGCGACGCCTCACACCCTGCATGTCCTGCTCCAACCACAACAATATCCGTATATACTTCGATGTTTTTCATTTTCCGTCTCTCCACATACAAACCTTAACCGGCACTAAGCAAATATCACTGGCGCCCGGTACCCTGGCATCATTTACTTTCCCATACAAAATCTTCCGAAAATCTCATTGATCAGATCCTCGCCGACAGATTCCCCGGTAATATTTCCAAGCTCCTCATAAGCGCTCATCAGATCAATGGAAAAGAAATCCTCCGGCATCTGCATACAAATGCTTTCCTCCACCCTTTCAATACTTTCCAGGGCCGCCTCCAGAGCTGCCTTCTGCCGCAGATTGGTGATGTAAACCTCATCGTTAAAAGAAAGATTACCCTCATAAAACATTTCTTTAATCGTATTTTCCAGAAGATCGATCCCGGATTCTTCCTTTGCAGAAACCGGGATCACCGGCTTATCGAGAATTTTCTTTATATCTTTCTCTGATGTGACAGCCTTAAGATCCATCTTATTCAGTAAGACAATCACCTTTTTATCACGGATTTTATCCATGATCCGAAGATCGTTCTCATCCAGACGGGCAGCCGCATCTGCAACATATAAAATTAAATCTGCGTCCTCTGCATACGAAAGTGCTTTTTCGACACCGATTTTTTCCACCTTATCCTGCGTATCGCGGATACCTGCTGTATCGACTACCTGCAGGCTGATACCGTGGATCTGTATTTCCTCCTCCAGCGTATCTCTGGTTGTCCCGGCAATATCCGTCACGATCGCACGCTCTTCTCCCAGAAGAACATTCAGGAGGGACGATTTTCCGGCATTTGGCTTTCCTACGATCACAGTTTTGATGCCCTCACGGATGCGCTTTCCATTTTCCGAAGAAGCGATCAGAGCCTCCATCTCCTGCTTTATCCCGCTTATCTTATCCTTCAGTCTCTCCGGATATCCATCCAGACTGATATGCTCCGGGTCGTCCAGCGCCGATTCAATAAACGCAACCTCATACAAAATCTCTTCCCGCAGCGCCCGGATTACCTTTAAAACAGAACCCTTTAACTGACTGACAGAGCTTTTCAACGCGTACTCATTTTTTGCCTGGATGACGTCGATGACTGCCTCCGCCTGCGAGAGGTCGATCCTTCCATTTAAAAATGCCCGCCTGGTAAACTCGCCCGGTTCCGCCAGTCTCGCTCCTGATTTCACGGCAAGCTCCAGAATCCGTTTCATTGCATAGACGCCGCCATGACAATTGATCTCCACCGTATCCTCCGCGGTAAAGCTCCTCGGCGCACGCATCAGCATCACAAGCACCTCATCTATCACCTCATCTCCATCGGCAATAAAACCGTACTGAATGGTGTGCGTTGGCATTTCAGACAGGCGCTTTTCTGATTTTGCGCGGTACATTCTGTCTGCAACCGCAAACGCCTCCGGTCCGCTGATGCGCACGATTCCAATGCCGGAGCTGGTCATACCGGTGGAAATCGCCGCTATTGTATCCCTTTCCATAGATATACCTCTTACAAATATTCCTTTTTTTCCATAATGCCTCCGGATCTTCCTCTCTCTGCTCTTTCAAAATCCGAAACACATACCTTTTACCCCGGCACTATACACACAAGGGATGCATTCTTGCACGCCCGTTTTCCGGCAGACAGGAACACATCCCCTTTCTTTTGAATTATAGATTGAAATGCCCGGAATCCTTATGCTTTATCCCGGTTATTGTTTCTCTTTAATGTCACAACAACCTTACGGTAAGGCTCTTCTCCTTCGCTGTGCGTCGTCACATACGGATCGTTCTGAAGCGCAGAGTGAATGATCCTTCTCTCATACGGATTCATCGGCTCCAAAAATACCGGTCTTCTGGTTCTCTTTACCTTAAAGGCAATGTTTTTCGCGAGACTTTCCAGCGTTTCTTTTCTGCGGCTGCGGTAGTTTTCCGTATCCACCTTCACGCGCGTATAACCGGATCTTCCCTTGTTTACCACAAGACTTGTAAGATACTGAAGAGAATCCAGCGTCTGTCCGCGTTTTCCGATCAGGACGCCCATCTCGTCGCCGGACAGCTCCACATTCAGTACCTCATCTGCATAATCCGTCTCCACGCCAACTTCCATGTCGATGGAAGCAAAGACATCCCTGAGGAATTTTTCTGCCTTTGCTTTTACCTCCTCCTGCTCCTCCAAAGTAAGTACAGCTACCTTGCGTTCATGTCTTTCTTCTCTCTCGATATCTTCATGGACAGGAGCGGAAACCTTCGGTTCTGCAACAGGCACTTCCACCTTTACATCGGCCTTTTCTTCTCTCTTTTCCTCTTTCTTCTCTGCTTTGAATTCTTTTTTCGTTTCCTTAAATTCTTTCTTTGACTCCTTAAAGTCTTTCTTATATTCCTTCTTTTCTCTCTTAAATTCCCGTTTTTCCGCTTTTTTCGGTGCTTCTGTGATATCTTCCTTTAAGATATCCTCCACGGCAACCTTCTTTCTTGCGCGAATAATTGCTTTCTTTCCGCCAAAGCCGAAGAAACCGGTTGTTCCTTCTTCGATTACTTCATACTCAATATTATCACGAAAGGTCTCTAATTGAAGGGATGCTTCGAGAATTGCATCCTGCACGGTTTTTGCAGTTACAGTAATAAAATCCATGATAAAAACCTCCCTCTACTTCTTCTTTTTCATGTTCTTTTCATTGTATTGCTCTACCATTCGCGCTTTCGCAGCAATACTGCCCGGTTTTGCAGAAGTATTGTTATAATACTCTGTCGATTTTTTGATATTTTCCAGCCGTTTATCGTTCTTTGCCTTTACAGCTTCCTCGTCTTCCACGACCGGATTTTTCATGTTTCTAAGGCTTGCTTTTGCCTGCCCGCTGATGCGGTCCGGCGGAAGTCCCTGTTTTGCACGCTTGGCGTTATACTTTTCCAGATTCTTCTTTATAAGCTCATCCACATCAAGCTTCTCCACCTGTTTGTTTACAATAACCTGGATAATGCAGCGCACCACCGAACCTGCAACCCAGTAGATACCGATACCTACGGAAAACGTGAAGCAGAAGAATACGGACATCAGCGGCATAATCGTGTTCATCGTTTTCAGAGAGCTTGTCATTGCGTTTTCTTCAGTCGCCTTGTCATTATTATTCTGCTGGGGCATCAGCTTTGTGCTCAAAAACTGTGTAAGACCTGCCAGAATGGGAATTGCAAGCGCAACAATAATCGCCAGAATATCCTTTTCATCCCACCCGGTCCGGATGATGGACATCGGAGAATCCGCGATATTGATTCCAAGGAAATAGTTAATGTGTCTTACGTTTTCCGCTGTGCTGTTTATAAGGTCCGCTATACTTGGGAATTTGTCAGCAAGCTCCGTCCAGTTTGCCGGTGTGAAATTATAGAGCACATCTATAATCGTATCTGCCACAAAACCGGATTTTTCAAAATCCACTCTTCCCTGCGTAGCGTACTGCGTCAGAAATTCCTGCGCGCCGCTCGTAGTAAGCAGCTTGTTTACAAGCTCGGTGTAGATATTATATACGCTGCTGATATATCCGGGAATCTTCCAGATAACCTGGTACATGGCAAGCAGAATCGGAAACTGGATAAGCAGAGGCAGACACTGTCCGGACATGGAAATGCCGTATTTTGCATAAAGCGCCTGCTGTTCCTCATACATCTTCATCTGGGATGCCTGGTCGGTCTTGTTTTTATATTTCTTCTGCAGAGCCTGGATTTCCGGATTTGCAACCTGCATCATTTTCGATGATTTCTGTGTTTTAATCGTTATCGGAAGCAGAAGCAGATTGACGAGTGCGGTAAACAGGATGATACAGATACCGATATTCTGCACGCCCAACGCCCCGTCCAGAAACAAATAAATACCGTTCATTATAAAACCAAGCAGGGTTGCAAACGGTCCTATAATAAATGCATTACTTTTTGTAAGTAACATATTTTTCAATCTTTTTTCCTCCTAAAAGACAAAAATTCCTCCGGAACAAGGTCTATTCCTCCATGTGAAAAAGGATTACATCTTAAAATCCTCCACCCTGCAAGGATGCTCCCTTTGATCGCCCCGTGCTTCTGGATCGCCTCCAGACCATACTGGGAACAGGTAGGATAATAAGGACAGTGCACTCTCTTTAAGGGAGACAAATACTTTTGATACAAACGAATCAGCCAGATTAATATTGTTTTCATATCTCTTCCATTTTTTCTGTAATCAGCACTTTATGCAGTTTTCCGAGATGCAGCAGCGCGCTCTCTATCTCACGATAACCCTTTTCCTTTGCCGCCGGTCTTACAATTACAACAAAATCGAATCCGCCCTGAAAAGCAGATTCATTCAGACGATAACTTTCTCTTACCAGTCTTGTCATGCGATGTCTAACTACGCTGTTCCCCACTTTTTTGCTTACAGATATTCCCAGGCGGTTCCTGGTTCCAGCATTCTGTAACGCATACATAATTAAATATTTGTTTGCATATGATTTACCCTGGCGGTAAACTTTCTGAAAATCCCGGTTCTTTTTTAATGATTCTGAAAATACCATACTATTTTCCCAAATGAATGAAATGCGCCCGAAATGGGTTCGGGCGCCATCATCCTGTTTTCATTTACGCGGATAATACTTTTCTTCCTTTTGCTCTTCTTGCAGAAAGAACCTTTCTTCCACTTGCTGTTTTCATTCTTGCACGGAAACCGTGAACCTTGGATCTGGATCTTTTCTTCGGCTGAAATGTCATTTTCATAACTTACTGCACCTCCTTTTTATTACCACTTCTCTATACAGATCGGTACTTTTTTCTTTCGGGGTAGGTTTAAACATCACATCAATTATATTCATTAAAAAGCCGATAGTCAAGCAAAATATGCGGTTTTTGCGATAAACTTACCCACACAGTTGTCCCTCTTTACCAACATAAAGTGTAAAACTTTTTTGGTTGACGTAATGTTATCCACATTTGGTTGATAAGTTGTTGATAACTTCTGGATTATCTGTGTAAATCTGGTGATTACTTTGTCAGATTACGCTATTTACGCTCTTTTTTCATGTGTATAGACTTTTCTACTTATGCACATCAGACGCCTTTATGTGAAGTTTATGTGTATATATTATGTTAATCTTCTATATCCTCCAAAAACTTTTGATTGCGAAAACTGTAAATTTGGTTTAATATTAACATAGAGTTTTTGTGTTCAGAAGGAGATTTTTCATGAATATTATCGAGGAAAACTGGGAGGAGATCTTAGAACGTGTTCAGACCGAGCATGAAATGACCTATGTTTCGTTTGATACATGGCTGAAACCTCTGAAAGTGTACAGCTTTGAAAACAATACCGTTTCTATTTTAGTAGCTTCTTCGCAGCAGATGTACTTAAAGTATATTAATAAGAAGTATCTTCTTCCTATTAAAGTGGCGATCGCGGAAGTTACCGGGCTTGACTGCAATATAGAATTCATTCTGCCGGAGGACGCGGACAGGATGGAGGCAGATAAACAGGATTCCCAGAAGATGAATGTGAATGTGGATAAAGCAAATTTAAATCCACGTTATACATTCGATACGTTTGTTGTGGGAAAAAATAACAACTTTGCCCATGCAGCTTCGCTCGCTGTCGCCGAATCTCCCGGAGAAATCTATAATCCTCTTTTTATTTACGGAGGCGTGGGACTTGGAAAAACACATCTGATGCATTCCATTGCCCACTTTATATTAGAAAGAAATCCCGACACAAAAGTTCTCTACGTGACGAGTGAGACTTTTACGAATGAAGTAATCGAAAACATCCGAAGCGGAAACAACACGGCGATGTCCAAGTTCCGCGAAAAATACCGCAGCATTGATGTACTGTTAATAGATGATATTCAGTTTATCATCGGAAAAGAATCCACACAGGAAGAATTTTTCCACACATTCAATGATCTCCACAGCTCCGGTAAGCAGATTATCATTTCATCCGATAAACCGCCGAAAGAGATGTCCACACTGGAAGAGCGCTTAAAGTCGCGTTTTGAGTGGGGTCTGATCGCGGATATTTCCTCGCCGGACTACGAAACCCGTATGGCGATCCTTCGAAAACGTGAAGAGCTCGACGGTTACCGCATCGACGATGAAGTGATCCAGTATATCGCTACCAATATAAAATCAAACATCCGTGAGCTTGAGGGTGCTCTGAACATCGTCGTCGCATTCGGAAACCTCAATAAGCGCAAGATCGATCTGGAATCTGCGAAGGAAGCTTTAAAGAATATTATCTCACCCGATGAGAAACGCGTCATCACGCCGGAATTAATTATCAACACGATTTGCGAACATTTCCACATTTCGCGTGAAGATCTCACCGGAAGCAAGCGAAACTCCGAAATCGTCTTTCCGAGACAGATCGCTATGTACCTCTGCAGGGAAATGACGCAGACGCAGTTCAAGGAAATCGGCAAAATTATGGGCGGGAAGGACCATTCCACAGTCATTCACGGCTACGACAAGATTGCCTATGAAGTAAAAAATAACGAAAATACAAAAAATACCATCAACATCCTGATAAAGAAAATTAACCCGTAACCGAAAAAAGAGCTGTTCATAAACATGAATTCACACGCACAACACGCTTTTCTTTCGGTTACACACACAGTTATACATTGCGTTTTTCCTTTATTTACGGGACGCGAGAGGGTTATTCACAAATCCACAGCCCCTATTATTACGTCTTCTAATCTTTTAAATATATTAACGTACTGCGTCGGGCCGGGGCAGTTGGCAGAAAGGAGCTTATCGATGAAAATCGTTTGTCAGAAATCTGAATTACTAAAAAGCGTAAATATTGTCATGAAGGCAGTACCTTCAAAAACCACTATGCCGATTCTGGAATGTATTCTGATCGACGCCACAAAAGGAGAAATAAAATTTACCACCAACGATATGGAGCTTGGCATTGAGACTATCGTAAACGGAAGTATCCTGGAGAAAGGAAAAATCGCTTTGGATGCAAGGCTTTTTTCTGAGATCATCCGTAAGCTTCCGGAAAATGAAGTCACAATTACTTCCGACGAAAAGCTGCAGGCTACCATTACCTGTGAAAAAGCACAATTTTCTATCTCCGGAAAAGACGGAGAAGATTATCCGTATCTGCCTTTCGTAGAAAAAGATAACTCCATTTGTATCTCTCAGTTTACACTGAAAGAAGTAATAAAACAGACTATTTTTTCGATTGCCCAGAATGAAAATAATCGGATGATGACAGGTGAACTTTTTGAGATCAATGAAAATATATTAAAAGTGGTTTCCTTAGACGGACACCGTATCTCTATCCGAAAGATCGAGCTAAAAGAAAATTATGAAAAGAAAAAAATCGTTGTTCCCGGAAAAACACTCATTGAGATCAGCAAGATCCTTTCCGGGGAAACAGAAGATATGGTAAACATTTATTTTACCAAAAATCATATTTTGTTTGAATTTGACGACACGATCGCCGTATCCAGACTGATCGAAGGAGAGTACTTCCGCATCGAACAAATGCTCTCCAGTGATTATGAAACAAAAATAAAAATAAATAAAAAAGAACTGTTAAACTGTATCGACAGGGCAACACTGTTGATAAAAGAAGGAGACAAAAAACCGATCATTATCGGAATCGACGATACCAGTATGGAATTAAAGATCAATTCCCAGATCGGCTCCATGAACGAACAGATTCTGATCAACAAAGAAGGAAAGGATATCCTGATCGGGTTCAACCCCCGCTTCCTCATGGATGCGCTTCGCGTTATCGACGACGAAACTATCACGATTTATCTGGTAAATCCGAAAGCGCCGTGCTTCATCAAGGACGATACAGAAAGCTATATCTATCTGATCCTGCCGGTTAATTTCAATGCATAATTATGCATCACATAAATACGTTACACAAACAAGGAGATGTTATCATGGAAATTATCAAGCTCCGGAAAGATTATATTAAGCTGGGACAGGCATTGAAGGCTGCCGGTCTTGTGGATTCTGGTGTGGAAGCAAAATTTGCTGTACAGGACGGTCTTGTGAAGGTAAACGGCGAGACGGAATACCAGCGCGGAAAAAAATTATATGACGGCGACACTGTCGTATTTGAAGGAAACGAGATAAAGATTACAAAGTAAGAGGCAGCTATGATCGTTGAGTCTATTGAGCTGGAGAAATTCCGCAATTACAAATCACTAAAGCTGAGATTCGACAGCGGGACAAATATTTTTTACGGCGACAACGCGCAGGGAAAAACAAATATTCTGGAGTCTGTTTATTTGTGCGGGACAACAAAATCGCATAAGGGCAGCAAGGACAGGGAGATCATTCAGTTTCAGGAGGATGAATCACACCTTCGCATGAGAGTGAGGAGAAACGAAAGCCCGATTGAGATAGACATGCATCTGAAACGGAACAAGCCAAAGGGGATTGCAATCAACGGCGTTCCCATCCGCAAGGCGAGCGAGCTGTTTGGGATCGCAAATTTTGTATTCTTTTCCCCGGAGGATCTGAATATCATAAAAGATGGTCCTTCTGTCCGCAGACATTTTATCGACATGGAACTTTGCCAGCTCCACAAGGTATATCTTCATCATCTCTCAAATTACAACAAGGTGGTGAACCAGCGGAACAAGCTCTTAAAAGAATACAGCTTCCGCACAGATATCATGGATACTTTAGATATCTGGGACATCCAGATGGCAGAGTACGGAAAAAAAGTAATTGAGGAGCGGAGAGCTTTTATCCGGCAGCTAAACGACATTATTGTTTTGATCCACAAAAATTTGACCGGGAACAAAGAGCACCTGCAGATCACCTACGAGGAAAATGTATCCGCAGAGGCGTTTGCGGATACGCTTTCGCGAAACAGAGAGAAGGATCTGCGGATGAAAATGTCTATGACCGGACCGCACCGGGATGACATCTGCTTTCTGGTGGACGGTGTGGATATCCGCAGATTCGGCTCGCAGGGGCAGCAGCGCACAGCGGCGCTCTCATTAAAACTCTCAGAAATAGAGCTTGTAAAGCAGGAAATCGGGGATACGCCGATCCTGCTTTTGGATGACGTATTATCGGAGCTTGACAGCAGCCGTCAGAAATATCTTTTAGATGGGATACACGATATACAGACATTTATCACCTGTACCGGGCTGGATGATTTTGTCCAGAACCGGTTTCACATAAATAAAGTTTTCCACGTAGTGGAAGGACAGGTCTATTAAATAATTTTTTAAATACATTTTTGCATCATCTGTGAAGGAACTGGAAAGAAGGAGGAAAATATGGGAACAGAAGTAAATCAGGAATATGGAGCCGATCAGATCCAGATTCTGGAGGGGCTTGAAGCTGTCCGCAAAAGACCAGGTATGTACATCGGAAGCACATCACTTCGTGGTCTTCATCATCTGGTTTATGAGATTGTGGATAACTCCATCGACGAAGCACTTGCAGGATTCTGTGACACGGTAGATGTGACGATTAATGAAGACAATTCCATCACGGTTATTGACAACGGCCGTGGTATTCCTGTCGGCATCAATCACAAGGCCGGGATTCCGGCGGTGGAAGTCGTATTTACCATCCTTCATGCAGGCGGAAAATTTGGCGGCGGGGGCTATAAGGTGTCCGGCGGACTTCACGGAGTGGGCGCTTCCGTTGTAAATGCGCTCTCTGAATGGCTGGAGGTCACGATCTACAAGGAGGGAAAGGTTTACCGCCAGCGTTATGAGCGCGGTCATGCGACCGATAAGCTGAAGGTGATCGGAGACTGCGATCCGGAAAAAAGCGGGACGACCGTTTCGTTCCTTCCGGACAAGGAGATCTTCGAGGAAACTGTTTTTGATTTTAATACCTTAAAGCAGCGTCTGCGCGAGATGGCATTTCTCACAAAGAATGTGAAAATTATTCTGCGGGACAAAAGAGGAGAGGAGCCGCTTGAACGCGTGTTTCACTATGAAGGCGGCATCAAGGAATTTGTCACTTACTTAAACAAGGGAAAAACGCCGCTCTACCAGGACATCATTTATTGCGAAGGAACGAAGGATAATATTTACGTGGAAGTTGCCATGCAGCACAATGATTCCTATACGGAGGGCTCCTACAGCTTTGTAAATAATATCACGACGCCGGAGGGAGGTACCCACCTTACCGGCTTTAAGAACGCGCTCACAAAAACCTTTAATACGTATGCGAAATTAAATAAACTGATTAAAGAAACCGAGAGTCTTTCCGGTGAAGATATCCGCGAGGGTATGACGGCGATCGTCAGTATCAAGATAGAGGAACCGCAGTTTGAGGGACAGACGAAGCAGAAGCTTGGCAACAGTGAAGCGCGCGGAGCGGTGGACAGCGTTGTTTCCGAGCAGCTTATGATTTATCTGGAGCAGCATCCGCAGGCGGCGAAACTGATCCTTGATAAGTCGATCATGGCACAGCGTGCACGTGAGGCGGCCAGAAAGGCGCGCGACCTCACCAGAAGAAAATCGGCGCTCGACGGGCTTTCTCTGCCGGGCAAGCTGGCAGACTGCTCGGACAAGAATCCGGCGAACTGCGAGATTTATATTGTTGAGGGAGATTCCGCAGGCGGTTCCGCAAAGGAGGCGCGCAGCCGTGCGACGCAGGCGATCCTGCCGCTGCGCGGAAAAATCCTTAATGTGGAAAAAGCAAGACTTGACCGTATCTACGCGAACGCGGAGATCAAGGCGATGATCACGGCTTTCGGCACCGGAATCCATGAGGATTTCGATATCACCAAGCTGCGCTACCATAAAATCATTATCATGACCGATGCCGATGTAGACGGCGCGCATATCAGTACGCTGCTTTTGACGTTTTTGTATCGGTTTATGCCGGATCTGATCAAGGGAGGTTATGTGTATCTTGCACAGCCGCCGCTTTACAAGCTGGAAAAAAATAAAAAGGTGTGGTATGCGTACAGCGACGATGAGCTGGATGCGATCTTAAAAGAGGTCGGGCGCGACCAGAATAATAAAATCCAGCGCTACAAAGGTCTGGGAGAGATGGATGCGGAGCAGCTCTGGGAGACGACCATGGACCCGGAGAAGCGAGTGCTCCTTCGCGTGACGATGGACGAGGAAACATCGTCGGAGCTGGACCTCACCTTCACGACGCTTATGGGCGACCAGGTGGAGCCGCGCCGCGAGTTTATTGAGGAAAATGCGGTTTACGCGCAGAATCTTGATATTTAGGAGGAAAAATCGTGGAAGATAATATTTTTGATAAAGTACATGAAGTCGATTTAAAAAAGACCATGGAACAATCTTACATCGAGTATGCCATGAGCGTAATCGCTTCCCGTGCCCTCCCGGATGTGAGAGACGGTCTGAAACCGGTACAGCGGCGTGTGCTGTACTCGATGATCGAGCTGAACAACGGTCCTGACAAGCCGCACAGAAAATGCGCGCGTATCGTCGGCGATACGATGGGTAAATATCACCCGCATGGAGACAGCTCTATTTACGGAGCGCTTGTCAATATGGCGCAGCCGTGGTCGACGAGATATCCGCTTGTGGACGGTCACGGAAACTTTGGCTCCGTGGACGGCGACGGCGCAGCTGCCATGCGATATACAGAGGCGCGTCTGAGCAAGATTTCCATGGAGATGCTTGCGGATATCAACAAGGATACCGTAGATTTTAAGCCGAACTTTGATGAGACGGAGAAAGAGCCGGTCGTGCTGCCGTCCAGATTTCCGAATCTCCTGGTGAACGGTACCTCCGGTATCGCCGTCGGCATGGCGACGAATATTCCGCCGCACAATCTGCGCGAGGTCATTGCGGCTGTCGTCAAAATCATTGATAACCGCATCGAGGAGGACCGGGAGACGAAAATCGAGGAAATTCTGAAGATTATCAAGGGACCGGATTTCCCGACGGGGGCCCAGATTCTCGGCACCAGGGGAATCGAGGAGGCTTACCGCACCGGGCGCGGAAAGATCCGCGTGCGCGCCGTCACAAATATCGAGACGCTGCCGAACGGCAAGAGCCGCATTATCGTGACGGAGCTTCCCTATCTGGTAAACAAGGCAAGGATGATCGAGAAGATCGCGGACCTTGTGAAGGAGAAAAAAATAGACGGCATCACAGCGCTCACGGATGAATCCAGCCGCGAGGGTATGCGCATCAACATCGAGCTTCGCCGTGATGTAAATGCGAATGTCATCTTAAATCAGCTTTATAAGCACACGCAGCTTCAGGATACCTTCGGCGTGATCATGCTCGCCGTGGTGAGCAAGGGCAACGATATTCTGCAGCCGAAGGTGTTAAACCTTCTGGAAATGCTTGATTATTATATTAAGCATCAGGAGGACGTCGTTACAAGAAGAACGAAATATGAATTAAACAAGGCCGAGGAGCGCGCCCATATTTTGCAGGGCTTACTGATCGCGCTTGACAATATTGATGAGGTGATCAGGATTATTCGCGGTTCGCGCAGCACGCAGATCGCGAAGGAATCTCTGATGGCGCGCTTTGAACTGACGGATGCGCAGGCTCAGGCAATCGTGGATATGCGTCTGCGCACGCTGACCGGTTTGGAGCGCGAGCGTCTGGAGGCAGAGTATGCGGAGCTGATGAAGCGCATCGGAGAGTTGAAGGCGATTCTTGCGGATGAAAAGCTTCTGCTTGGCGTGATCAAAAAAGAGATTACCGAGATCAGTGATAAATACGGCGACGACCGCAGAACCTCGATCGGATTTGACGCGTTTGATTTTACGGTGGAGGATCTGATCCCGGAGGAAAATGTCGTTATTACGATGACCAGACTTGGCTATATCAAGCGGATGACGCCGGATAATTTCAAGAGTCAGAACCGCGGCGGTAAGGGCATTAAGGGAATGCAGACGATTGATGAGGATAACATTGAGGAGCTGTTTATGACTTCGACGCACGAATATCTGATGTTCTTTACAAACCTCGGAAAGGTGTACCGTCTGAAGGCATACGAGATCCCGGAGGCGGGACGGACAGCGCGCGGAACGGCGATCATCAATCTTCTGCAGCTTGCGCCGGATGAAAAGATCACGGCGGTGATCCCGATTAAAGAATACAATGAAGATCACTATCTGTTTATGGCGACAAAGAAGGGCCTTGTGAAAAAGACGCCGATCATTGATTATGCGAACGTTCGCAAGACGGGACTTGCCGCGATCAGCCTGCGTGAGGATGACGAGCTGATTGAAGTAAAATTCACAGACAATCATAAAGACATCCTTCTGGTGACAAGCTATGGACAGTGCATCCGTTTCCATGAGACGGACGTGCGCAGTACCGGACGCGTCTCGATGGGCGTCATTGGCATTAATCTGCTGGACGGCGACGAGGTAGTCAGTATGCAGCTTGACTGTCAGGGAGAATATATGCTGATCGTTTCTGAGAATGGCATGGGCAAGCTGACGGAGATGGAAGAGTTTAAGGTACAGAACCGCGGCGGCAAAGGTGTGAAGTGCTACAAGATCCTGGAAAAGACCGGCAATGTTATTAATGCAAAGGCAGTGAATTATGACAGTGAGATCATGATCATAAACACCGAGGGAATTATTATCCAGATGTCGTGCAGCGATATTTCGGTTCTGAACAGGATCACCTCCGGTGTGAAGCTTATGAATCTGGAAAAGGACGTACAGGTTGCCAGCATTACAAAAGTAAGAGAATCCTAAAGGAGCGAATTTTATGAAATTACGCAGGATTGCAGCGGTATGGACCTCGAAGCTTGTTGCAAGAATCTGTAAGATGCTTGGAAAACAGGGTGTGACCTGGGCGGGAAAGATCGCTCTGATGATAGACCCGAAGATTTTAACGGAACTTGCGGGCGACGTAAAGGAGAAAATTTACGTTGTCTGCGGCACGAACGGAAAAACAACCACAAATAACCTGCTCTGCTCGACGCTGGAGGCGCAGGGGAAAAAAGTGGTTTGCAACCATACCGGTTCCAATATGCTTAACGGATGCGTGGCGTCTTTTGTGCTCAGTACCGGATGGAATGGAAGGCTGGACGCGGATTACGCCTGCATTGAGGTGGACGAAGCGTCCGCGCTTCGCATTTTCCCGCATTTTAAGCCGGATTTTATGGTACTTACAAATCTTTTCCGTGATCAGCTTGACCGTTACGGGGAAATTGATATCACGATGAATCTTGTACGAGATGCTATGAAGCTTGCGCCGGATATGAAGATCATCGTAAACGCAGACGATGCGCTTTCTGTTTTTGTGACGCAGGAGAGCGGAAATCCATATGTGACTTATGGAATCGGTGAGAAGGTTTTTGAGGAATCCATCAATGAGATAAAAGAGGGGCGCTTCTGCAAGAAATGCGGAGCAAAGATGGAATATAATTTTTATCATTTCAGTCAGCTTGGCGATTATTACTGCAGCGCCTGCGATTTTAAGCGCCCGGAGATCAAATATAATGCTTCAGAGATAGAGACGGGGGATCATCTTGCCTTTTGTGTGGATAACCGCCGCATAAAAGCAAACTATCGTGGATTTTATAATATCTACAATATTCTTGCATCCTACGCCGCGGCACGGGAAGCGGGGCTTTTGCTTGAAAATTTCCAGAAGGTGCTGGATGCGTATAATCCAGAAAACGGGCGCAACGAGCATTTTTCGATAGACGGTACGGAGATCATACTGAACCTGGCAAAAAATCCGGCGGGCTTCAACCAGAATATTTCAGCGGTGATGGAGGATAAGACGCTGAAGGATATTATTATTCTGATCAATGACAACGATCAGGACGGCACGGATGTGTCCTGGCTGTGGGATGTGGATTTCGACCGCTTCCAGTCGGATAATATCAATTCGATCGTGGTGAGCGGCATCCGCTGCCAGGATATGCGCCTTCGTCTGAAATATGTGGATATCCCGGCAAATCTGGAGCAGGATGTGGAAAAGGCAATCCGGGAGCGGATCGCAAACGGATGTAAGAATCTCTATGTACTGGTGAACTACACCGGACTTTACAGTACACACAACATTCTGAAAAGGATGGAGGAAGCGTCATGAAACTGACCATTGGACATTTATATCCGGACTTTCTGAATCTGTACGGCGACAGGGGAAATATCCAGTGTCTGAAAAAACGCTGCCAGTGGCGCGGCATTGAGGCGGAGGTACTGGCTTTTGAAAATGATGACGAAATAGATTTTTCAAAGCTGGATATTATTCTTCTCGGCGGCGGTTCGGACAGAGAGCAGATGCTGGTCTGCGAGAAGCTGAAAAAAATTAAGGATAATTTCCGCGCCTATGTGGAGGACGGCGGCGTTGTGATCGCTGTCTGCGGCGGATACCAGCTTCTCGGAAATTATTATGCGACAAAGGACGGCAGGATCGAGGGGCTTGGCATCGTGGACATGGATACCGAGCAGGGCGCCGGATACCGTCTGATCGACAATATCGTTCTGGAAAGCGAGCTGTTTTCCATGCCGGTGGTCGGTTTTGAAAATCATGGCGGGAGAACAGATATCAAAAACAACAGACCGTTTGGTAAGGTGATCTATGGAAGCGGAAATAACGGGGAAAGCGGCTATGAGGGCGTCGTATATAAAAATGTGATCGGCACCTATATTCACGGACCGCTGCTTCCGAAAAATCCGCAGGTTGCGGATTACTTGATTGAGCGCGCACTGGAAAGAAAATATCACAAAAAGATAGAACTGCAGCCTCTGGAGGATAAGGAAGAAAAGGAAGCGAATGCTTACATTTACAACCGCTTTAAGGGGAAGGTGAGCAAACCGCAGAATCAGGAGCAGCTCGTTTAGAGGAGAGAATAAAATGAGACGTATTATCGTTATGGTACTTAGAAACCTTCTTTTTGTGCCCTGGTATGCAATTCAGCTTCTGCTTTATTCGCGGGAGAGCGACAGGCATACGGAAGAAGAAAGATTTGCGCTTCTTAAAAAAATCACGATACACGCGAATAAGGGCGGAAGCGTGCAAATTCAGTCGGATGGACAGGAGAAGCTTCCCGAAAAGAACGGATTTATTTTTTATCCGAACCACCAGGGAATGTACGATGTGCTTTCTATGATCGAGAGCTGTGACAGACCTTTTTCTGTTGTTATGAAACAGGAAGTAAAAAACGTTCCTTTTCTGATACAGATCAGAAAAATCATGAAGGCGCAGTGTATGGACAGGAGTGATATCAAACAGTCTCTGAAGGTAATACTGGAGGTGGCGAAGGAAGTGTCTGAGGGAAGAAACTATGTGATTTTCCCCGAGGGGACGCGTTCCCATAATGGAAATAAGCTTCTGGAATTTAAGGGAGGCAGCTTTAAGGCGGCAACGAAGGCAAAGTGTCCGATCGTTCCGGTGGCGCTTTTAAATTCCTATGTGCCCTTCGATTCTCATACCATAAAGCCAGTCACGGTGCAGGTGCATTATCTGCAGCCTCTGTACTACGAAGAGTATAAAGATTTGAAGACGACAGAGATCGCAGCAATCGTGAAGCAGAGAATTGAAGAAAAAATCGCGGAATGCGAGAAGGCGTCAGCGTAAATCTAGTTTAGAAAAACTGAGTTTCTACTATATATAGTATGCAGGAAAGGCGGAGAAAAAAATCCCAAATTTCCTGCAAATTTTTTAAAATTTGTGGTTGACAAACCTGGAGTGCTTTAGTATAATAACCTATGCGTCACGGAAATGACGTAAAAATTGAATATATTATCGCTCGAAACTATAAATTCAGAGTCATGGAGAAATACTCAAGAGGCTGAAGAGGCGCCCCTGCTAAGGGTGTAGGTCGTTCACGCGGCGCGAGGGTTCAAATCCCTCTTTCTCCGTTATGATTTACTGAAAAGCTGATCATAACAGCCACGAAAAAAAGATTTAAAAAAATCAAAAAAAGTGGTTGACAAATGAAAAAGCCTGTGATAATATATAAAAGCTGTCGCGAAGAGCGACAACAAAAAAGAAAGAAGCACCTTGATAACTGAACAGTGATACAACCTTGAAAGATTCTGAAAAGTTTTATTTTAAGGAACTGACCTTTAAAAACAGTAAAAGGGATAGATAAGCTAGAAAGTTTATTTTGAACTGGATGAAACACTTTTATTTGAGAGTTTGATCCTGGCTCAGGATGAACGCTGGCGGCGTGCTTAACACATGCAAGTCGAGCGAAGCATTTTGGATGAAGTTTTCGAATGGATTCTGGAATGACTGAGCGGCGGACGGGTGAGTAACGCGTGGATAACCTGCCTCATACAGGGGGATAACAGTTAGAAATGACTG
>UMDR01004474.1_pt1 | contig 27122 bp, 24 predicted proteins | sample 1964541 | NCBI WGS metagenome assembly UMDR01 (sample SAMEA4835999, study PRJEB28245) | human gut metagenome | biome: gut microbiome; material: fecal sample | place: Denmark | collected 2008 | reverse complement strand
CACCCGCAGGCGGAGCAGTTCGCGCAGGAGGTCTGCGGAGCGGTGATCGGGCGGCTGTGCAGACGCGGCAAGTATCTGCAGATCCTGTTTGCAGACGGAGCGCGGGCGGTCGTGCATCTGCGCATGACCGGGCGGCTTCTGGTACTGCCGGAGAATACGCCGGAGAAGAAATACACACATCTTATCCTTTCACTGGATAACGGGCAGGAGCTTCGATTTATGGATATGCGGCGTTTTGGGCGCTGGTGGTATCTTAAAAAGGATGAAAAAGATGACTTTACCGGAATAGAAACGCTCGGGCCGGAACCATTTGACGAGAGACTGACTGCCGGATATCTCTGCGAAAAGGCGGGAAGCAGCAGAAAGACGATCAAGGATTGGCTGCTCTGCCAGCAGCTTGTCGCCGGAATCGGAAATATTTATTCCGATGAAATTTTGTTTGCGGCCGGTATTTATCCGGGGCGGGAGGCGCGGTCGCTGACGGCGGAGGAATGGGATCGCCTGGCGGAGCAAATCCCGCGCACAATGCAGTTTTTCGTTGAGAAAAATGAAATTTCAGCAGAGGATTATTTAATAGGAGAGGGGAGCGATTACCGGAACACACCGTATTTACAGGTGTACGGTTACAAAGGCGCGCACTGCCCGAAATGCGGGGGCATTCTGGCCGGCAGCCGGATCGCCGGGCGCAGCAGCGTGTACTGCACACATTGTCAGAAGTGATGCGGTTGGCGTGTACAGCACACGTTGCCAGAAGTGAGGACAGTTAACGTGTACAGCATACATTGCCAGAAGTGAGGACAGTTGACGTGTATAGCACACGTTGCCAGAAGTGAGGACAGTTGACGTGTACAGCACACATTGTCAGAAGTGAGGATACCCGAGTCGTAAGGGCGGAAGAAAATCCGGGATTGAAAAAGTGAGGAAACAAAATTCAGCGGAAAAGGCAGTTAAGCGGAGAACAGCATGAGGCGTATAGTTACATATCACATAAAATCAGAGTGGTCAGGGGAGAGCGTTGCTGCGTTCTTGCGCGCGCAGGGCTTTTCACGTCACATTTTGACGAATGTAAAGCAGACGGAAAACGGGCTATGCAGAAATGGACAGCCAGTGCGCCCGTCGGAGCGGCTGCAGATGGGCGATGAACTGACAGTAACGCTTCTGGAGGAGCATTCCTCGGAAAATATCGTTCCGATGCCGATCAAGCTGCATATTGTTTATGAGGATGAAGATGTTTTAGTGATAGATAAGCCTGCGGATATGCCGGTGCACCCGTCCATAAATAATTTTGACAATACACTTGCAAACGGTCTGGCGTATTATTACCAGAGCCGGGGCGAGGCGTTTGTTTATCGCTGTATCACGCGTCTTGACAGGGATACCACCGGGCTGATGCTTGTGGCGAAAAATATGCTCAGCGGCGCGCTTTTATCTGAGATGGGAAAGCGCCGGGAAATCCACAGAGAGTATCTGGCAATTGTGACGGGAAAAACGCAGGCGGAAGGGACGATCAGTGCTCCGATCGCGCGAAGGGAAGGCTCCGTGCTGGAGCGCTGCGTGGATTTTCAGCGCGGAGAGCGCGCTGTCACACATTATCGTACGGTAGAATATAAAGACGGGTATTCACTGGTGCGTCTGAAGCTGGAGACAGGACGTACGCACCAGATCCGTGTTCATATGCAACATATTGGACATCCTCTGATCGGGGATTTCCTGTATAATCCCGATTACCGGCTGTTGGATCGCCAGGCTCTGCATTCCTGTTATCTGGCATTCCTTCATCCGGTTACAGGGCAGAGGATGGAGTTTACGTCGCAGCCGCCATGGGGTGCGCTGTGGGAAGGGAGAGAGGAAAATGGAGGAAAAGAAATCGAGAGTCGTCGTTGTACCGTGTGATTCTTACGATGAAGAAAAGGTGTATCGCGCGATGTGCAGCGGGATTGAGCTGCTGGGCGGCATCGGGGAATTCGCGGCGCCGCAGGAGAAAATACTGGTGAAGCCAAACTTTCTTTCTGCCGCCGCGCCGGAAAAGGCGGTGACGACGCATCCGGCGGTGATCAGGGCTATGCTGCGCATTTTGTCTGAGGCGGGGTGTGAGAATGTGAAATACGGCGATTCTCCGGGGCACGGTTCCTGTGGGGGAGCGGCGGCTAAAATCGGGCTGACGCCGGAAAATACCTTTGGCGCAAAGCTTGCCGACATGGCGGAGGAGGTCTGTACGCCTTTTGCGGAGGGAATGACGGCGCAGGAATTTTATTTTGCGAAAGAGGTGACGGAGGCGGACGCTGTCATCAGCCTCTGCAAGATGAAGACGCACGCCCTGGAGCGGGTGACGGGCGCTGTGAAGAACGTATACGGGCTGATCTGCGGCTACCGCAAGGCGGCAGGTCACGTAAAATATCCGAATGCCAGCGTGTTCGCGCGGATGCTCGCCGACATCCATCGCTGTGTGAAACCGCGCCTGCACATTATGGACGGGATTGTTGCAATGGAAGGAAACGGACCCGGCTCAGGCGATCCGGTGCCGATGAACGTGCTGCTTTTTTCAAAAGATCCGGTGGCGCTCGACAGTGTGTTCTGCACGATGGTGTATCTGAATCCGGAGCTGGTACCGACCAACACACAGGGCGAAGCGATGGGGATTGGGACGTATCACAGAAGCCGGATCGAGGTGGTAGTGCCCACAGCGGAAGCTGGCGGAGGGAAAGCGGAAACGAAACCGACGGGCAAAGCCAATAACAGCTTCGAGCGCCTCAATGTGACATCTCTTCGGGAACGCTTTGGCAACCGTGAATTTCAGGTGGATCGCCAGGGCACGAAGCAGACCTTCCTCTCGCGGTACTCCGATTTTATGACGTCTCTTGCAAGGCGTCCGACGATCGACAAAAATCTTTGTGTGAAGTGCGGCGTCTGCGTGGAGCATTGCCCGGTGCCGGGAAAAGCGGTAAACTTCAAAAACGGCAGAAACGAGCCGCCGGTGTATGACTATAAAAAGTGTATCCGCTGCTACTGCTGTCAGGAAATGTGTCCCAGACATGCGATCACAGCGGGCAGAAAGCGGAAATGATGCATTTCATCGCGAAACGATTTTAATTTGCCATGCATCCGAAGGGAACTGCCGGTGGCAGGTCCTGTAGGTGGATTTTTGCCGGTGACAGGGCAGCTTAGCTGAACTGTTACTGTTTTATAGAATCTTTAGAATATTTTAGAAACAGTTGATTGCGCTTTGAACAGGAAAAGCTTATACTGGATGAAGTGATTAAGGAAAAGGCAGGTTTTGCCGCAGTCTGGAGGGAGTTTTTTTGAAAGGATTAAAGGATAAGCTTTATCAGTTTATGCAGGGCAGAAATGGGATCGATGAGATGGGAATGGTTCTCATCTGGACGTCTCTTATTATTTTGATCATTGGCACGCTGCTGGACGGTTTTCTTCTGACATTGATCGCGTTTGCGCTGCTGATATACTCATATTTTCGCGTATTTTCCAAAAATCTGGGTGCGCGGCAGGCGGAAAACCAGGGCTATCTCGCACAGCGGGAGAGGCTGCGCTTCAAATTCCAGAGCTTAAAGGTGCGAATCGGACTGCGCAAGACCCACAAATATCTCAAATGCAAAAAGTGTAATAATAAAATGCGCGTGCCGCGCGGCAAGGGGAAAATCGAGGTCACCTGCCCGCACTGCGGAGAAAAGTTTATTACCAGATCATAAAATGGGCAGAGGTTTTTCTGCGCCGGGCCGCAGCTGTGACAGGGTCACCGCAATTATGCCGTGTTGGAATGCAGGCGCGAATGCGTACTTTGAAATATTAAATATAGAAAAACATAAAGAAGGATGCCGCCGGAAAACCGGGACATCCTCTTTTTACAGTATATGACATTTTCTTCAGGTAACCCTCAAAATTGTGAGATCACGCATTCAGAGGATATTTATCTGTCAGCTCTTTAACGATCGCCATCGCTTTTTCTTTGTTGTCTGCGCTTTGCACCATCAGTGCGATCGCCTCAGCGATCCTGTCCATATCAGCCTCGTTCATGCCGCGGGAAGTAACTGCCGCAGTACCGAGACGGACGCCGCTGGTAACGAACGGAGATTCCGGATCGTTCGGCACGGCATTTTTGTTGCAGGTGATGTTTGCGTCATCGAGCAGCTTCTCCATTGCCTTTCCGGTGATACCGGTGCCGCGCAGGTCGACAAGCATCAGGTGATTGTCGGTGCCGCCGGAAACGATATTGATGCCGCGGCTCATAAGACCGGCGCAGAGAGCCCTGGAATTTTTCACGATATTTTCCTGGTATACCTTATATTCCGGCTGCAGGGCTTCCTTGAAGCAGACTGCCTTTGCCGCGATCACATGCATCAGCGGACCGCCCTGGATGCCCGGGAATACTGCTTTATTGAAATTAAACTGTTTTGCGATTTCGTTGCTGCTCATGATCATGCCGCCCCGCGGACCGCGCAGCGTTTTATGTGTAGTGGTCGTGGTGACATGCGCGTACGGGATCGGGCTTGGATGCACCCCTGCAGCGACAAGACCGGCAATGTGAGCGATATCTACCATCAGATATGCGCCGACCTCGTCCGCAATCTCGCGGAAACGCTTGAAATCGATGATGCGCGCATAAGCGCTTGCGCCGGCAACGATCAGCCTCGGCTTCGCTTCAAGAGCGATTCTGCGCACTTCTTCGTAGTCGATGACGCCGTCGTCATTTACACCGTAAGGCACGATGTTGAAATATGCGCCGGAAAAATTGGCGGGGCTTCCGTGGGAAAGGTGTCCGCCGTGCGCCAGGTTCATGCCAATAACGGTATCGCCCGGCTTCAGCATAGCGAAAAATACCGCCATGTTTGCCTGTGCGCCGGAATGCGGCTGTACGTTCACATACTCGCAGCCGAATAATTCGCAGGCGCGCTGCTTTGCAAGCTCTTCTACAATATCGACGCACTCACATCCGCCGTAATAGCGCTTTCTGGGATAGCCCTCCGCATATTTATTGGTAAGCGGGCTTCCCATTGCCGCCATGACAGCCTTGCTCACCCAGTTTTCCGAGGCGATCAGCTCAATGTGGGAATTCTGGCGATCGATTTCCTGCCGGATGGCAGAAGCAACTTCACTGTCCACTGCCTGGATCTCATCAAAAGAATACATATTCATTTCCTCCTAAAATCGTGCTCTTGCGGTCGCAGCAGCGAATGCGTCGACCTGCCCTAAAATCACAGTATATTATACGATCTGACATTGTGAAATGTCTTTCGCTATTATAATCATAAATCCCAGCCGTGTCAACCAGAAAAAGACAAATATCCGCGTGAGAAAAACAAAAGGAAATTTCCAAAGAAAAAGCAACCTGTGAAAAACAAAAGGAAATTTCCAGAGAAAAAGCAACCCGTGAAAAACAAAAGGAGATTTCCAAAGTAAAAGCAACCTGTGAAAAACAAACGGGTTTGTGTTGAAGTATAAAAGAGATTTCGATATAATATATCCATCCCAAATAAAGGAGGATTTTATGAGCTGGGAATTTTCTATATTGGATGCGATCCAAAACCTGCACACGCCGCTGCTGGACAGCTTTTTTACCACAGTCACCTGGTTCGGCAGGGATTTCTGGATCATGCTTGGCATTTTTCTGCTGTTCTTCCGCAGGACGCGGGTGTGCGGCATCTGCATGCTGTCCGGTCTGCTTGTGGGCGCGCTGATCACGAACGTGACGATCAAGCCGCTGGTGGCGCGGGACCGGCCTTGCTGGATCAATGATACCGTGCAGCTTCTTGTCTCGAATCCGCGCGACTATTCGTTCCCGTCCGGACACTCGCAGGCGTCCTTCGTGTCCGCGATGGCGATCTATCAAAATCACAGAAAATGGGGGATCGCGGCGTTTGTTTTTGCGGCATTCATTGCATTTTCCAGGCTGTATCTGTACGTGCATTTCCCGACCGACGTGGCGGTGGGAATCCTGATCGGGCTGATTGTCGGTTACTTCACCAGCCGGTTTGTGAAAACATGGATACAGAAGCGCCCGGCAGTACAAAGATATCTCCTGTGAGAAACAGGCGCGGCGCATTTCATACTTTAAAACAGGCTTTGTAAAAGGGACTGAATTCTGCTTGGGGCAGGGTTCGGTCCTTCCTTTTGGGATTTTTGTTGAATAAAGTCGAATCTTGTGTTAAATTAGTATCAATGTTACTTGAAAAATTGGTAATTTCTGGAAGTTTTTGAAGGTGACAATATGATACGGGAATACGAGAAACAGAATGTTTATGATGCATTTCAGGAAAGGATGCGTCTGATCTTCGAGGAATTTGATAATATTTATGTGTCATTTTCCGGAGGGAAGGACAGCGGGCTGCTCCTTAATATGACGCTCGATTTTCAGCGGAAATACTTCCCGGAGAAGAAGATCGGCGTTTTCCACCAGGATTTTGAGGCGCAGTACACGGTGACGTCAGAGTATGTGGAGAAGACCTTTGAGCGCGTGAAAGACGAGGTGGAGCCCTACTGGGTATGCCTGCCGATGGCGACGCGCACGGCGCTCAGCAGCTACGAGATGTACTGGTATCCGTGGGACGATACGAAGAAGGATATCTGGGTGCGTCCGATGCCGCAGAAGGAATATGTGATCAATCTGGATAATAATCCGATGACGACCTATCGCTACCGGATGCATCAGGAGGATCTTGCCAAGCAGTTCGGGCGCTGGTACCGCCTTTCGCATGGCAACAAAAAGACGGTGTGTCTTCTGGGAATGCGGGCGGATGAGTCACTGCAGCGTTACAGCGGCTTCTTAAATAAAAAATATGGCTACAAGGGCGAGTGCTGGATCAGCCGGACCTTCAAGGACGTCTGGTGCGCATCGCCGCTGTATGACTGGTCCACGGAGGATGTCTGGCACGCAAATTATCTTTTTAACTATGAGTACAACCGGTTGTATGATCTTTATTATATGGCGGGGCTGAAGGTATCGCAGATGCGTGTGGCGTCGCCGTTCAATGATTATTCCAAGGATTCTCTGAATCTTTACCGGGTGATCGATCCGGAAATCTGGACGAAGCTGGTCGGCAGGGTGCGCGGGGCAAATTTTGCCAGCATTTACGGCAGGACGAAGGCGATGGGCTACCGGAATATCACGCTGCCAAAAGGTCACACATGGCGTTCCTACACGCTGTTTTTGCTGGATACGCTTCCGGCAAGGTTACGCAATAATTATGTGAAAAAATTCAACACTTCGATTGAATTCTGGCATAAGACGGGCGGCGGTGTGGATGAAGAAACGATCCAGGAGCTGATCGATCATGGATATAAAATTCGCAGAAACGGCGTTTCAAATTATACCTTAAAGAAAAAGACGCGCATCGTGTTTGTCGGAACGATTCCGGACGATACGGACGACATTAAATCGACGAAGGACATTCCGAGCTGGAAACGGATGTGCTACTGTATTCTGAAAAATGACCATACCTGTCGCTTCATGGGCTTCGGTATGACACGGGAGCAGCAGAAAAGGGTGGATTTGATCCGCGAAAAATACAAGAGTCTGGAGGATATGGAGAATGGAGCGTAAAAGTCCGGTATACAATGTCATCGCCGTTCCGGTGGAAAAAATCAAACCAAATACCTACAATCCGAACAAAGTGGCGCCGCCGGAGATGAAGCTGCTTTACGAGAGCGTGAAAGCGGATGGGTATACCATGCCGATCGTCTGCTATTATAATAAGACGACGGATACCTACATTATTGTGGACGGATTTCACCGTTACCGTATTATGCTGGAATACCCGGATATTTACGAGCGGGAAAAGGGGCTGCTGCCTGTCTCGGTGATTAATAAGCCGCTTGACCAGCGGATGGCGAGCACGATCCGCCACAATCGTGCGCGCGGAAGCCACGACGTCGATTTAATGAGTAACATCGTAAAGGAGCTGCATGAACTGGGGCGGTCGGACGCCTGGATTTCCAAGCATCTCGGGATGGATCGTGACGAGATCCTGCGTCTGAAGCAGATTACGGGGCTTGCGGCGCTCTTTAAGGATGTGAAGTTCGGGCAGGCGTGGCGTCCGGCGGAGGGAGCGCTGGAGGAGGAAGAGGATGAGGAAATGCTTGACCTGGAGTGAACTCCAGATGTTATACTGATGATACTGCGATGCCGGGTTCAGAGGGCGGAAGGCTGTCTGTATCCGGCATCACCGACATAAGAAAAGGAGAAAGGATATATGAATTATCGTGAATTGGGAAAGACCGGTCTGCGGGTGAGCGAGATCGGCATGGGCTGCGAGGGCTTTGGCGAGGATAATTGCCAAAATACACGGCGCTTTTTCGATATCGCCGAGGAGTGCGGCATCAATTATTTCGATCTTTACACATCGAACCCGGAGGTGCGTGCGAGCGTCGGGGAGGCGCTGTAGGGCAGAAGGGAGAAGTTCATCATCCAGTCCCACGTTTGTTCCGTCTGGAAAAACGGGCAGTATAAGCGGACAAGAAATCTGGCGGAGGTGAAGGAGGGTTTTGCGGAAATGCTCTTGCTTCTGCAGACGGATCACATAGATATCGGCATGATCCATTATGTAGATGCGATGGACGACTGGGAGCAGATCATGAACGGCGGCGTTCTGCAATATGTGATGGAGCTGAAAAAGGCAGGCAGTATCCGGCATATTGGCATGAGCAGCCACAACCCGGAGGTTGCGCTGGCGGCAGTGAAGAGCGGATATATTGAGGTGCTGATGTTCAGCGTGAATCCCTGCTACGATCTGCAGCCTGCGAGTGAGGATGTGGAGGAGCTGTGGGCGGAGAAAAATTATGAAGCGCCGCTGGTAAATATGGACGCACAGCGCCAGGAATTATATGAGACATGTCAGCGGCTCGGCGTTGGCATCACCGTGATGAAGGCGTTTGGCGGCGGAGATCTGCTGGACGAAAAATTATCTCCGGCGGGGAAAGCGCTGACGGTAAACCAGTGCCTGCATTATGCGCTCACGCGCCCGGCGGTGGCGACGGTGCTTGCAGGCGCGCACACAGAAGAGCAGCTTCGTCAGAGTATTGCTTACGAAGAGGCTTCTGAGGAGGAAAAGGATTACGCGTTGGCATTTGCCTCTTTCCCGAATATAAGCTGGAAGGGACACTGCATGTACTGCAGTCATTGCGCGCCCTGTCCGAAGCACATTGACGTGGCGTCGGTTACAAAATTCCTGAATCTGGCGAGAGCGCAGGGCGAGGTGCCGGAGACGGTGCGAGAGCACTACGCAGTTCTGCCGCACCATGCAGGCGAGTGCATTCAGTGCGGAGCCTGTGAGAGCCGCTGCCCGTTTGAGGTTTCTATTATGGAAAATATGAAGGCGGCGAAGGAAATTTTCGGAGCATGATCTTTTGTCGGATGAGAGACTTTTCGTGATGTTTAAGCGTCTGCAGAGACGCGCACGGCGGGCGTTTTGACGCCTGCCTCCTGCAGTGCCTCCGTGATGTTCTGGTTCAGGTCATAGAGGACATCCAGGTAGTCGGCATTGGTACACCAGGCGCGTGCGGTAAATTCCAGCGCGTCGCCGGTGCTGCCGGTGAGCCGGGCGAACGGCGCCTCCGGCGACGGCAGGATTCTTTCTGTTTTTTCCATAGCTTTCAGCATAAGCTCCTGTACTTTTGCAGGGCTTTCACTTCTTGCACAGGTAAAGATCACCTCTGCCCGCCGCAGACTTTCGGCGGAATAGTCAATGATGGTTGCATTCATCAGGTTTCCGTTCGGCACGGTAATTCTCTTATTGTCCGGTGTGACGATCACCGTGTAGAACAAATTGATTTCTTTTGCGGTTCCGGTGATGCCGCAGGTTTCGATATAATCTTCGAGCTTGAACGGTTTGAAAATAATCAGCATGATGCCGCCTGCCAGGTTGGAGAGCCCGCCCTGCATGGCAAGTCCGACCGCTACTCCGGCGGAGGCGATCAGTGCGGAGATGGAAGTCATCGGCACGCCGAGAATGTTGACGATGATGATAGCGAGCACACAGTAAAGCCCGAAATGCGCGAAGCTCTGGATGAAGGTTCTGACGGCGCCGTCCATCCGGGAGAGGAACGCGCCGTTTTCAAACATTTTCAGAAGCTGCCGCACAAGAAGGCGTCCGGCAAAAAAGACGATCACGGCAAATAAGATACGACCGAAAATACTGACGGCCTGCGACGACAATGTGTCAAATATGGTACTCATAAATATCATGTCCTCCGATCGTTGCAAAATCTTGTTCATTCCTGCATCATTTTACAGGATATGCAAAACAAAGACAAGTGAAAAAAGCATTAATAAAAAATCTTTCCATTTTGCGCGTGATATTTTGCGTGAGATGTGTTATAATAATAGATAATATATTATCTGAATTGCTTTAAAAATAGGGATTTTAGATAAAATATTATCTATTATTTTTGGGAGAAAAAGGCATGAGTGAATATATCTGGGAAACAGCGGAAGAGATGGATGCGCTTCTTGCAAAGCGTGTAAAACGGATACGGAAGCGCAAAGGGCTTTCACAGGAAGCGCTTGCAAATGCGAGCGGGGTCAGCTACGGTTCTGTCAAACGGTTTGAGACGACAGGGCAGATTTCGCTGTTATCACTTACGAAAATAGCGGTCGCGCTCGACTGCGCGGAAGAAATCCGCGGGATGTTTGCAGAGGTTCCCTATCGGGATATACAGGAGGTGCTGAATGAAACGAGATAAGCAGTTATTCGTGTTTTATAAGGAACGGAAGGTGGGCATGCTTGCGCAGACGTCGGACCGGAAGATTGCATTTGCTTATGACGATGCATGGCTTAAGGACGGCTTTTCCATCAGCCCATTTTCGCTGCCTTTAAAAAAGCAGGTTTTTATCACTGCGAAGCATTATTTTCACGGACTGTACGGCGTGTTTGCGGACAGCCTGCCGGATGCCTGGGGAAATATTCTGCTGAACCGTATGCTGCGGGCGCAGAATATCGGAGAGGATACGCTGAACGTGCTGGATCATCTGGCAATTGTGGGAAATTCCGGGATGGGTGCGCTCGTCTACCGTCCGGATATCGTTCTGCCGTCGGAGCTGAACGTGCTGGATCTGGACTATCTTGCGCAGCAGTGTGAGAAAATATTAAATACGGAATACACGGAGGAGCTGGATACACTTTACCGTCTCGGCGGCACCAGCGGCGGCGCGCGGCCGAAAATCCTCACGCAGATTGACGGGGAGGAATGGATGATTAAATTTCCGGCGCATGTGGATGGCAGGGAGGCGGGAAGGATGGAGTATGATTACTCTGTGTGCGCGCGAAGGTGCGGCATTGTGATGGAGGAAACCAGGCTTTTTCCGTCGAAGGTCTGCGGTGGTTATTTTGGCACGCGGCGGTTTGACCGCAGACGAGGGAATGACGGAAAAATAGAGCGCGTGCATATGCTCACGGCAGCGGCGCTTCTGGAGCTTGATTTTGAACAGCCGAGCCTTGATTACCATTCGCTGATGAAGCTGACGAAGATTCTCACCAGAGACAATGCGCAGGATATGGAAAATATGTTTCGCAGGATGTGCTTTAATGTTTTTGCGCACAACCGCGACGACCATGCAAAAAACTTTACTTATCTATATGAAGAAAAAACAGATTCCTGGCGGCTTTCGCCCGCTTATGATCTGACGTACAGCAGCACGTATTACGGGGAACACACAACCTCCGTGGACGGAAACGGCGCGAACCCCGGCAGAAAAGAACTATTGGCGGTCGGAACGGCTGCCGGATTAAACAGATCAAAATGCGAACGCATCGCGAATGAGATCGCAGATCGTGTCAGCGAAGAACTGCGGACGTATTTGTGACGCCGACGGAACACTTTAAATGCAATATGCATAAAAAACCCCTCTAAAACAAAAATCTCCCCCTCTTTTTGCACAATAAAATAATGAGTATAATAGATTTAAGAAAAAGAAAACGTACACACAGCGACCGGAAAGGCTCCGGAAGCTGTGCGACTTGTCTAACGGTAAAGGAGGGCGACGGAATGAATGAGGTCATTGTCTCCATGAAAAATATTACCAAGACATTTCCGGGAGTGAAGGCGCTCGATTCGGTTAATTTTGAGCTGCGCTCCGGTGAGGTCATGGCGCTTCTTGGAGAAAATGGCGCGGGAAAATCCACTCTGATGAAGATCCTGAGCGGCGTCTACACAAGGGACGGCGGTACAATGGAAATCTTCGGAAAGGAGTACGGAGATCTGACGCCAAAGCAGGCGCAGCAGGCGGGCGTGGCGATTATCCACCAGGAGCTGAATATGTGCCGTCATCTGTCGGTTGCGGAAAATATGTTTCTTGGACGGGAGATCCGGGGAAGATTTGCACTCGATAACGCAAAGATGGAGGAGGAAGCAAAACGGATCCTCGATGATCTGAAGATCAATATTGATCCACGGCAGACGGTCGGCGACCTGCCGGTGTCGAAGCAGCAGATGGTCGAGATTGCAAAAGCGCTTTCGATTAATGCAAAAATACTGATCATGGATGAGCCGACGTCCGCGCTGACGGCGAGGGAGATCGACGATCTGTTCCGCATCATCCGCAAGCTGAAAGCGGAGGGGCACGGGATCGTCTACATATCGCACCGCCTGGAGGAGCTGTCGCACATCGTCGACCGCGTGACCATCATGCGCGACGGGCAGTATATCACGAGCGGAAATTTTGCCGACATGACGATGGATCAGATCATCGCAAACATGGTCGGACGCGAGATCAAAGAAAAATTCCCGCATGTGGAGTGTGAGAAGGGCAAAAAGGTATTTGAGGTGAAAAATCTCAATGCCGGAAAAATGGTAAGGGATATCAGTTTTTCCGTCTACGAGGGCGAGATCGTCGGTTTTGCCGGGCTGATGGGAGCGGGCAGAACCGAGACAACGCGGGCGATCTTCGGGGTGGATCCAAAGGAGAGCGGCGAAATCTATGTGGATGGCAAACAGGTAAAGATCAACTGTCCGATGGACGCGATCAAAAACGGCGTAGTGCTTGCGCCGGAGGACCGCAAAAAGGACGGGCTCTGTACAAAGCTCAGTATCCGCCAGAATCTTGCGCTCCCGAATCTCGACTGGGTGTGCGGGAAGCTTGGCGTGATAAACAGCAGCAAGGAGGAAGCGCTCTGCGAAAAGGCTGTGCATGACCTGCGGATCAAGACGCCGAACGTGGAAATCGACTCCGGCAACCTTTCCGGAGGCAACCAGCAGAAGGTCGTTGTCGGCAAATGGCTGGCGCGCGATTCCAGGGTAGTCATCTTCGACGAGCCGACCAGAGGCATCGACGTCGGCGCGAAGGTAGAGATCTACAATCTGATGAATCAGCTCAAGAAGCAGGGAATTGCCGTGATGTTTGTGTCCTCGGAAATGCCGGAGGTCATGGGGATCGCTGACCGCATCATCGTGATGTGCGACGGCAGGATCACCGGCGAGGTGATGGCGAAGGAGACGACGCAGAATGAGATCCTGACACTGGCGACCACCTTTGAGGACAAGAAAATCGGCAGCAAGTAATCTGGGAGGAGAAATAGCATGAACAACAAAAATCAAAGCCCGCTGAAAAAGCTTCTGGGCATCCGGGGCATGGGCGCTGCACTGACGGCGTTCGTCGGTCTGATTATTATTTATATTGCATTTGGCGTGATTAACCCGGCGGTGTTCTCGGGGCAGAATATATTAAACCTGCTCCGTTCCATGTCGAAGTACCTGCTGATCGGTATCGCGCAGAGCTACATTCTGATCACCGGAAACATCGACCTTTCCATCGGTACCATGGTCGGCATGAGCGCGATGATCTCCGCAACACTGATGACGCACGGCATAAATCCGGTATTTGCAATGCTGGTGGCTCTGCTGGCATGTCTGGCGACCGGCGTGGTAAACGGTTATCTGGTAGGTAAATTTAAGCTGCCGCCGTTCATCGCCACACTCGGAACCATGTTTGTCACCAGAGGCGTTGCCTACATGGTAAACGGCAACCGCAACACCGACGCGATCGCGACCGGCGTCGGTAAGGAAACGGCTGATAAATTCCAGAATTTCTTCTATTACGGAAAAACATTGGGAGTTTACAATACCTTCTGGATCGCTATTATCGTATTTATCATATTCTTCTTCATCCTGTCGAAGACGCGCACGGGACGCCACATTTACGCGATCGGTTCCAACATCGACGCTGCAAAGCTCTCCGGCGTGAACGTGGTGGGAACGACGATCAAGGCGTATCTGGTAAGCTCTATCTGCTCCTGGATCGTAGGTCTGATCCTCTGTGCGCAGGCCGGCATGGGAAATATGGAAGCGGGCAATATGTATGAAATGTACGGCGTTGCGGCAGGCGTTATCGGCGGCGTATCACCGCTCGGCGGCACCGGCATCCTGCTTGGCACCCTGGCAGGTGCGGCAGTCTGGCAGACGCTGGAAAACGGTCTGAACATGATCGGCGCGCAGGTTGGTATCCAGCGGATCGTCATCGGTGTGATCGTGGTCGGCGCAGTGCTTCTCGACGTGGTCGTAAGAAGCGGGCAGTTTGGCAAAAAGAAAAAGAACTAGACCGCAGCATACTGCGGATAGGAAATAAAAACTATTTAATTTAAGGAGGATTTTAAAATGAAGAGAAGAATGTTGGCAGCACTTACCGTATCTATGCTGGCTGTAACGGCGGCGTTTGGAATGGGCGCATCCGCAGAGGGAGAAAAGATTGCCCTTATCACGATGGATTCCATCGACCAGCACTGGATCACCCTGAACGAGGGCGCACAGAAGGCAGCGGAGGAGCTTGGCGTAACGGTTGATTTCATGTCCCCGAACACCAAGGATGACTCTCAGCAGATCGAGTGTGTAAACAACGCGGTTGCAGGCGGCTATCAGGCGATCCTCGTGGCTGCAAACGGTCCGGATGCGATTTCTTCCGCACTTCAGGAAGCAGTAGCGGCAGGCGTGAAGATCGTTTACGTAGACTCCCCGGCAAATGTGGACGCAGAGGCTACCTTCTCCACAGACAACAAGGCAGCAGGTACCACGGCAGGCGAAGAAATGCTCAAAGCGCTTGAAGAAAAGGGCATCACCTCCGGCAAGATCGGTATCATCAATGTAAACGCGGCAACAGATTCCTGCGTAAACCGTGAGGAAGGCTTCCGCGCAGCATTTGAAGGAACAGAGTTCGAGCTGATGGAAACACAGTACGGCGAAGGCGACGCAGCGAAGTCCCAGACCATCGCTGAGAACTATATCACCCAAGGCGTTGTTGGTATCTTCGGCTGCAACGAAGGTTCCACGACCGGCGCAGGAAATGCGATCAAGGCTTCCGGCAACACGGATATCATCGGCGTTGGCTTTGATAAATCCGATGCGATCCTCAACCTCATCGACGACGGCTATCTGCTGGCAACCATGGCACAGAACCCGGATGTTATGGGCTACGAGGGCGTAAAGGCAGCAGTTGCGGCAATCGGCGGCGAATCCCTTGGCGGTGAAGTGACCGACACAGGCGTATCTGTTCTGACAAAAGAAGCAGAATAAGAAAACAGCGGCTTTACAAAGACCGTCGGGCTTCCGGCGGTCTTTTCGCAGTTCTTGTAAAGCGGGCTGTTTCATGATATCATGGAATACAACGATAAGCGGCGTGAGGATGGGGATATGTTAAAAGTAGTAATTGCGGATGATGAGGAGCGGATCTGCCGGCTGATCGAGGCGCTGGTCGACTGGAAGGCGCTGTCGATGGAGGTCGTCGGGACGGCGCACAACGGGCTTGAAGCGTGTGAGATCGTAAAGAAGGTCTGCCCGGATATTCTGATCACGGATATCCGTATGCCGGGGTGCAGCGGGCTGGAGCTGATCGAGCAGGTAAAACAGAGCGCAAAGCAGCTTGAGATCATTATTATCAGCGGCTATGCGCATTTTGAATACGCGCAGCAGGCGATCAAATTCGGCGTGGGCGACTATCTGCTGAAGCCGATCAGCAAGGCGGAGCTGACGGCGACCTTAGAGAAGCTGCGCGAGCGTATCTGTCAGAGACAGGCGTCCGAGCAGGACCGGCAGGAGATGAAGCGCAGGGCGGAGCTGGATGTGCGCCGTATGCGGGAGGAGCTGCTGGAGAATCTGTTTCTGCAAAAGGATACGGAGCTGTCTGCACAGATCCTCCGGGAAACATATGGAATGCAGGTGCAGAAGGGCTGTTTCCAGGCGTTTTGCCTGAAGCTGGATTTCGGACTGCAGGAGCCGGGAGAAGGCTCGGCTGCCGTTTTGATGGAAAAGGCGCGCGAGGTGCTGGAGCGCTCCTTAAAGGAAAAGTGCGAAAGCTTTCTGCTGGGCGTCCGGGATTTCTGGTGTCTGGGAATTTTAAATTATGAAAAATCGCGCCAGGAGGCGGTCCGCCGGATGCTCAAGGACTGTCTCGGTCAGATCGAGATGCAGAAAAATCTGTTCAGCTCCGTCACCTTTTCGATGTCGCTCGGAGGCGCCGTCACGCAGCCGGAGGAGCTGGCGGTGTCCATGAAGGAAGCGGCAGAGCTGATGCAGGAGCGGATCGTAAAGGGGACCGGCAGAGTGCTGGAGCATAAAAAAGAACCGTCGGCACTGAAAAACAGCAGTGTGATGGAACGCTATCTGCGGGAAATCACACAGGCTGTGGAGCTTACAAGCGTGGAAAAGGCGGACGCGGCGGTGGCACTGCTGGAGGAAGAGGTGCGCCGGACAAGGGAGGTGCGCGGCTGCGAGATCATAGAGCTGGTATTCTCCGCTGCTGATATTTTTTCGGCGCATGTGCAGATGCAGGAGCGCTCGCAGCGGCTGGAAGCGTTTCGCCGACGCTGCGGACAGTGCCGGAATATGGAGGAACTGTTTTCATGCCTTGCGGATTTTCTGCGGGAGCAGATCAGTGAGCTGCGGCAGAAGCGGGAGAATGATGCCGTCCGCCCGATCCGCAATGCGAAGGAGTATATTCAGAATCATTACAGCGAGCCGATCACACTGGAAGAGGTGAGCAGCGCGGTGGGCTTAAGCACCGCTTATTTCAGCACACTCTTTAAAAAGACGGAGGGCGGAGGCTTTGCAAAGTATCTGATCCAGGTGCGGATGGAGCAGGCAAAGAGCCTTCTGCGGGAGACAAACGCGCCTGTGGCGGAAATCTGCCGGAGGGTGGGGTACAATGACCTGAAGCATTTTACGCATACCTTCGAAAAAACGGTCGGCGTGAAGCCGGCAACCTACCGGAAGCTTTACGGATAGAGGAGAGACAAAAAACATGAAACAGCCGGAAAAACTGAAATATCTCTCGGTCCGCGTGGCATGTACTGCGCTCGTAACTGCCGCGGCGCTGGCGGCGCTGGCGGCTGCACAGCTGTATCTTGCATGGCGGAAAGAGGCGTCCGTTGCGCTGGCGGCGCTGATGCTGTGCGTGCTTGCCGCGGCGCTTGCGGTGAGCTGGTTCTGGATCGTCCTGCCGTACCGCCGCTGCGAAAAAATGCTGCAGCGTCTGGCGGAGGGCTATCCGCTGGCGGATACAAAGGATTTTGACATTGCCGCGCTCACGCCGGTGATGCATTCCCAGATCATGCTGATCGAGCAGAGCGCCCGCTCTCCGCAGTTTATGGACCTGAATAAACGGCAGGCGCAGTATCTGGCGCTGCAGAATCAGATCAATCCGCATTTTCTTTACAACACGCTGGAGAGTATCCGCGGGGAGGCACTGATCGCCGGTCTGGACGGCGTTGCCGACATGACCGAGGCGCTGGCGAAATTCTTCCGCTATACCATCACGAAGGTGGAAAATCTTGTCTCGGTGGAGGAAGAGCTGGATAATTGCGAGACGTATTTTGGTATACAGAAATACCGCTTTGGCGAGCGCCTGCAGTTACATATTGAGTATGAACCGGAGGAGTGGCCGGAGATCATGAACTGCCGCATTCCGAAGCTTACCTTGCAGCCGATCCTGGAAAACAGCATTATCCATGGAACGGAGCTGAAGATCGGCACGGGCAATCTGCGCATTTGTTTTGAACGCACGCAGGAGCGGCTGCTGATCCGCATTTCCGACGACGGGGTGGGCATGGATGAGGAAACCTTAACGAAGCTGAATCGCAAGCTTGGCAGGAGCGCCGGAACGCTTGGCTCGCAGGAGGAGGAGAAACAGGGCGGCATTGCGCTGGCGAATGTAAATAACCGCATTCATCTGATTTTTGGCGATGAATATGGGATCCATGTCTATTCGGTGCCGCAAAGCGGTACCGATGTGGAAATCACACTCCCGGTCGTGACGAGCGACCGGGAAATCAAAAACCGGGATGTGTTGGGATGAAGCAGGAAATATTTCGTATGGAGCGCGTGACATACATGGAGCAGGAGATCACGCTGCTGGAGGATTTCAATCTTCAGATTTACCGCGGGGAGATTATGGGCGTACTCCCGGTCAGCGCGCACGGCATGACGGCGTTTTTAAAGCTTCTGCAGAATAATCTTCCGCTCTATGACGGCTACATTTATTACGGCGGCGAGAAGATCAATTCCTGGAAGGAAGCAAAAAAGCAGCCGAACCGCATCAGCATCATCGAGGGAAAAAGCCGGCTCGTGGAAAATATGACAGTGATGGATAATATTTTTGTCCTGCGGCAGAGCTTCGGGCAGGAGATCGTGCGCACAAAGCTGCTCTCCAGGCAGCTTGCGCCGTTTTTCGAAGATATCGGCATCCATATTTTTGCGGATGCCCGCGTGGAGACGCTGTCGGAATTTGAGCGTGTGATCGTGGAGCTTCTGCGTGCGGTCGTCATGGGACACCGGCTGATCGTGCTGAATGATATCGGGACACTGATCAGCTATGAGGAGCTTAAAAAGCTGCACGAGATTCTGCACCACTACGCCGCGCAGGGCTTTTCGTTTTTGTATATCTGTCCTCATTTTGAGGAGATCGCTATGGTCTGCGACCGCTCTGCGATGTTTTCGAACGGACGCATCCAGAAGCTTGTGCGCCAGGAGGAGATGGCGGATGAGATCCTTCGCCTGTATTCAGCGGAGTATGACCGTATGGTGAGAAGCCATCTGGAGAGCCGGCAGAAGGATGGCGGCGGGCATGAGGAGGTCCTGCGCGCCGAACGGCTGTGCGGGGAATATGTCCGCGACTTTGGCTTTGCGGTGTCCGGCGGGGAGTGCCTGGTCGTGCAGATCCAGGCAAACCATATTTTCCAGGAGCTTGTGCAGATGATTGCCGGGGAAAAGGAGCCGGAGGCGGGAGAGCTGCGGATCCTTGGAAAACCGGCGAAATTCAAAGGCAGCGAAAAGCTTGCCGTCATACAGGAGCTGCCCACAAAGAGCATGGTGTTCCCGGAGCTTTCCTATATGGAAAACCTCTGCATCTCCCTCTCGCGCAGGATACCTTTCCTGTGGCTGCGCGGAAGCATCCGCGGCAGCATCCGGCAGGAATACGGCCCCATCCTTGGGGAGGAGGTTTTTGAGACGCCGGTGGAGGAGCTGAGCGAGAAGCAGAAATATCAGATGATCTACACGCGCGTGCTGCTGCAGAAGCCGAAGGTCGTTTTCTGCATCCAGCCCTTTAAGGGCGCCGATCTGTCTCACCGCATGTTTGTCTGGAAAATGCTGGAGATGCTGCTCGATAAGGGGATCGCGGTGGTGATCCTGACCATGATGCTCTCCGATTCCCTCTCGCTGGCGGACCGCCTGCTGGTGGTCAACGAGGACGGCAGCGAAAGAGAGGTGCTGCGCGGAGATTTTGCGACGATTTCAGCGGTAACGCCGTGGATCCATATTTATCAGCAGTAAAAAATCGCCCTGTATGGCACAAAAACCTTGACTTTTTATGCAGATAGAAACATAATTATGATATTAGGGCTGCGGAGTGATTCGCAGGCATCAAAAGATATATGATTAGAAGGAGAAAGTAATATGGCAGCAAATCCGATTGTAACAATTACCATGGAAAACGGGGACGTGATCAGGGCAGAGCTTTACCCGGAGATCGCGCCGAACAGTGTAAATAATTTTATCAGCCTGATCAAAAAGGGCTTTTACGATGGGCTTATCTTTCACCGCGTGATCAACGGCTTTATGATCCAGGGCGGCTGTCCGAACGGCACCGGTATGGGCGGCCCGGGCTACAGCATTAAAGGTGAATTTTCGGGCAATCATTTTAAAAATGATCTGAAGCATACAGAGGGTGTGCTCTCGATGGCGCGTGCGATGAATCCGAATTCCGCTGGTTCCCAGTTTTTCATTATGCATAAGGATGCTCCGCATCTGGACGGTTCCTATGCGGCGTTCGGAAAAGTGATCGAGGGCATGGATGTGGTAAACCGCATCGCAGAGGAGGACACCGACTACAGCGACCGCCCGCTTGACGAGCAGAAGATGAAAACGGTGACGGTGGAGACCTTTGGCGTGGATTATCCAGAACCGGAGAAATGCTGATCGCTCTTCAAAGGGTAGAGAATGAGCAGGCGCTTAAAGATGCGCTTGCATCGCCGATAAAGAGAGAAGACTGCGCATTTTATGTAACAGAGATGCCGGAAGCGGCGCGCGCACTTGCGCAGAGGAAGCTTCCATGCATATTCCTGGAAGGAAGCGCGCAGGAAACAAAAAAAGGCGCGGGCGTTTACGGCGTGGATCTGATCCTGCAGGGAGACAATATGCGGGGGAAGCCGGGCGGCACCCGGCGGGAGTGCAGCCGCAGCTGTCAGACGGACGCGGCAGGAGACGAATCGGTCCGGACGTATCTGGATGATGCCGCACTCACCCGGCTGTGGCAGCGGCACTACGGGCTTCCGTGGACGATCGCCCGGACGGAGCGGCTTATCATCCGCGAATCGGTGATGGAGGATCTCACAGCGTTTCTCGCTATGTACGGCGGGGAAGCAAAGAACCCGGACGTCACGCAGTTTGCAGAGAGCCCGGAGGAGACGCTGTACCTCTATATAAAGCGGCAGTATCCGCTGTACGGGTACGGGCTGTGGACGATCGCCGAAAAAAGCACCGGTGAAGTCATCGGGCGCATCGGTATAGAAAATGACGAGGCGGGGGAGCGGCAGCTTTCCTATCTGATCGCGCGAAAGTACCGTCGCCGCGGTTATGCAAAAGAAGCGGCGCAGGCTGTACTTGCCTACGCGCGGGAAGCTCTTGCGTTCCGGGATCTGAAGCTTTGCACATCCGACGGAAACACCGCTTCACAGAAACTGGCTTTCAGTCTTGGCTTCCGGAAAACAGACATTTCTGGAAATTCTTACACAATAGACTTGACAAGCCGCTGAAATCCGTGTATGATTAAAAATCATATAATTCCTAGCAAGAAAGTAGGAAAACAAAAAAGGAGGACAAGATTATGAAAAAACTGACAGCAGTCGCATTTGCGGCAACCCTGACACTTGCTCTGGCAGCGCCGGCAGCAGCAGAAGAGGGAACCATCACCGTGGCGGCATCCCCGACACCGCACGCACAGATCCTGGAAGCAGCGGCACCGCTTCTGGAGGAAAAGGGCTGGAAGCTGGATGTTGTGGAATTCACCGATTACGTGCAGCCGAACCTGGTAGTAGACAGCGGCGAGATGGATGCAAACTATTTCCAGCACATTCCGTATCTGGAGAGCTTCAATGAGGAGCAGGGCACCTCTCTGGTGAACGCAGGCGGTATCCACTATGAGCCGTTCGGCATTTATCCGGGCACAAAGTCCAGCATCGAAGAGCTGGAGGAGGGCGATGTGATCGCGGTTCCGAATGATACCACCAACGAGGCGAGAGCGCTTCTTCTTCTGCAGGACAACGGTCTGATCAAGCTGGCAGACGGCGCAGGTCTTACCGCAACCGTAAATGATATCGAAGAGAATTCGCTGAATCTGGAGATCCTGGAGCTGGAGGCGGCGCAGGTTTCCAAATACACCGCAGAGGCAGCGCTTGTCGTTCTGAACGGCAACTATGCGCTGGATGCAGGCTTCTCCGTAGGCAAGGATGCGATCGCTTATGAGTCTTCTGATTCTGAGGCTGCAAAGACCTACGTAAATGTTATCGCAGTAAAAGAGGGCAACGAGAACAACGAGGGCATCAAGGCTCTGGTAGAGGTTCTGAAATCTGACGAAATCAAAGATTACATCAACGAGACCTTTGACGGCGCCGTAATTCCGTTCGAGGACGAGGCGGCGGATGCGGCGGAGGATGCGCAGGCAGCGGCAGAAGAGGCGGCATCCGAGGCAGCGGAAGCAGAAACTGAGACAGAAGCTGAGTAGGAAGCGATGTTACTGTGAATGACGTGAACAGTAACGCGGCGACGCTATCATAACAGGCAGAAGATGATTTATGGGGCTGAGCAGGAATTCTATCTTGCATCAGCCCTGTTTTTGCGCTATACTCAAACATATTTGTGGAGTGCGCAGCAATCCGGTATCATGGGGAGAGGGATGGAGGAACATATGGAACCGATTATCAAAATCGAACATCTGGAAAAAGAATTTAAGCTGAAGGAGATGGACGTTCACGCTCTGCGGGACGTCAGCCTGGATATCTATAAAGGCGACATTTACGGCATCATCGGCATGTCCGGCGCGGGAAAGAGCACGCTTGTGCGGTGTTTAAATTTCCTGGAGCGTCCGACAGCCGGGACGGTGACGGTAAATGGAAAAGATCTTGCAAAGCTCTCAGAAAAAGAACTGCGTGAGGCGCGCAAGGATATCGGAATGATCTTCCAGCATTTCAATCTGCTCATGCAGCGCAGCGTCATTGATAATGTCTGCTTTCCGCTGGAGATCGCCGGGATGAGCAGGGCGCAGGCGCGCAAAAAGGCGATGGAGTATCTGGAAATCGTCGGGCTTGCGGAAAAGGCGAAGGCATACCCGGTGCAGCTTTCCGGCGGACAGAAGCAGCGTGTGGCGATCGCCCGCGTGCTCGCCTCTGATCCGAAGATTTTGCTCTGCGACGAGGCGACCAGCGCGCTCGACCCGCAGACCACAAAATCTATTCTGCAGCTTTTGAAGGAGATCAATCAGAAGTACGGAATTACGATCGTTGTCATCACGCATGAGATGGCGGTCGTACAGGAAATCTGTACGCACGTCGCTATCATCGACCAGGGAAATCTGGCGGAGCACGGCACAGTGGAGGAAATCTTCCTTGCGCCGAAATCGCGCGAGGCGAAGCGCCTGATCTACCAGGGCTATGAGAAGGTAGCGGAGATGAAGGGCAAACGCTGCGTGCGCATTGTATTCTCGGAAAATTCGTCCTTCGAGCCGGTGATCGGTAATATGGTGCTGGCGTTTAAGTCGCCGGTGAACATTCTCTATGCCAACACAAGGGATCTGGATGGCGTGGCAAAGGGCGAGATGGTTCTGCAGCTTCCGGAGGACGAGGAGCTTGGGCGCAAGATGATCGCATATTTAAAGAGCGCAAGATTAACGGTGGAGGAGCTGGAAGGTTATGTTGACTGAAAAAGAAATTATGATGATTGTTGAAGGAATCGGCGGAACACTCTGGATGGTGCTGGCTTCCGTATTTTTCGGCTATCTGATCGGACTGCCGATGGGGATCGCACTGACGGTCACGGGCAGGGACGGCATTCGCCCGAATGCGGCTGTCTATAAGGTCCTGGACGTGATCTCAAATATATTCCGCAGCATCCCGTTCCTGATCCTGCTGATCCTTGTGCAGCCGTTCACAAGATTTCTGCTCGGAAAGAGCTACGGAGCGACGGCAACCATCGTTCCGCTGACGATCGCAGCAGGACCGTACATCGCAAGAATGGTGGAATCATCCTTAAAAGAGGTGGATCACGGTGTGATCGAGGCGGCGCAGAGCATGGGCGCGAGCACCTGGACGATTATTTTCAAGGTGCTGCTGACAGAGGCGCGCACCTCGCTGATCGTCAACGCTACCATCGCCACAAATACGATCCTGGGATACTCCGCGATGGCGGGCGCCTGCGGAGGCGGCGGACTTGGAGACATTGCCGTCCGTTACGGCTACAACCGCTGGAGACCGAACATCCTTCTTATCACAGTTGTGCTCCTGGTCGTGCTGGCGCAGGTATTCCAGATGGTCGGAATGTCCATTTCGAGAGCAGTCGACCGCAGACGGGTGGAATGAGCAGCAAAGGGCAGCGTGTCTGCGAAGGAAGACATAGTATCGGTTTGGGCAGGAATATAAATTTACGAACGTTAAGAAAGTGAGAAAGAGAAAAGTGAAGAGAGCAAGTGGAATTTTACTGCCGGTGAGCAGTCTTCCGTCCCCCTACGGGATCGGAATGTTTTCAAAGAGCGCATATGATTTTGTTGATTTTCTGGTAGAGGCGGGGCAGACCTACTGGCAGATCCTGCCGCTGGGACCGACCAGCTACGGGGACTCGCCCTACCAGTCGTTTTCCACGTTCGCGGGGAATCCTTATTTTATCGACCTGGAGGCGCTGATCGAGGAGGGCGTGCTCACGAAAGCGGAGTGCAGAAAGGCGGATTGCGGGCAGGAGCCGCGCTATGTCGATTACGGTCAGCTCTACGACAAGCGCCTTGCGCTGCTGAGAAAGGCGTATGAGCGCAGTGAGATCGGCAAGGACGCGGATTTCCTGAAATTTGTGGATGAAAATCAATCATGGCTGAAAGACTATGCATTATTCATGGCAGTGAAAAAGTGCTTTGACGGCGCTTCCTGGCTGGAATGGGCGGAGGATATCCGTCTGCGCTGGGGAAATGCTCTGGACTATTATTACAGGGAATATGCGGAAGAAATCGAATTTTATGAGTATCTTCAGTATAAATTCATGCAGCACTGGAAAAAACTGAAAAAATACGCCAACGAGCAGGGCATCCGCATCATCGGGGATATTCCGATCTATGTGGCGCTGGACAGCGCCGATGTGTGGGCGCATCCGGGACTGTTTCAGATGGATGAGACCGGCAAGCCGAAGGCAGTGGCAGGCTGCCCACCCGATGCATTCTCCGAGACGGGACAGCTCTGGGGCAATCCGCTGTACCGCTGGGATGTTCACAAGAACCAGGACTATGACTGGTGGACGCGCCGCATGAAGCACTGCTACGAGCTTTATGACGTGGTGCGTATCGACCATTTCAGAGGCTTTGACGAATACTTCTCCATCCCCTATGGCGCGAAGGACGCCACCGACGGCAAGTGGGAGAAGGGACCGGGCATGGATCTGTTCCGCACGCTGGAGAGGAAGCTGGGCAAAAAGGATGTCATTGCGGAGGACCTTGGGCTCATGACGGATTCCGTGCGTAAGCTGGTGAAGGAGAGCGGCTATCCGAATATGAAGGTGCTTGGCTTCGCATTTGATGTTGACGGGCTCAGCGATCATCTGCCCCACAACTATGACAAAAACTGTGTGGTATACACCGGCACGCACGACAACGAAACACTGATGCAGTGGTACGACGGCCTGAAGGGCAAGGAGCTTGCCTTTGTGCAGGATTACATGAACAATAAACGCACGCCGCACGAGGAGGTGCGCTGGGATTTCATCCGCCTTGCGATGCTGAGCGTTGCGGATACCTGCATCATCCCGATCCAGGACTATCTTGGCTTTGGAAAAGAAGCGCGCATGAATTTCCCGTCCACACTGGGCGAAAACTGGAAGTGGCGTCTGAAAAAAGGCGATATCACAAAAGCGCTGACAAAGGAAATTTATCACATAACAAAACTGAGCTGCAGACTGTAGAAAACCCATTCGCGAAGCGAATTTTAAATGGATTTGCGAGAGCGCTGTGAACGCAGTGAACAGCGGGAAGGGAATAAAGACGGAAAATGGGAATTATCGAGGCAAAAAAGCTTTCGCATGATTATCAGAAGATCGGGGAGGACGGCAGCGTGGAATCCGTCTACCGGGCGGTGGACGGCGTTGACCTTGACGTGGCGCCGGGGCAGTTTATCGCGATCCTGGGGCACAACGGCTCCGGGAAATCCACGCTGGCGAAGCATTTAAACGCGATTCTATTGCCGAGCGAGGGTTCGGTCTTTGTGGACGGCATGGATACGAAGGATATGGACAAGCTGGAGGAGATACGCCAGACGGCGGGAATGGTGTTCCAGAACCCGGACAACCAGATCATCGGCACTGTGGTGGATGAGGATGTTGCCTTTGGACCGGAAAATATGGGCGTTCCGACAGAGGAGATCATCGAACGTGTGGAAAACAGCCTGAAGACCGTCGGCATGTGGGAGTACCGCGCTCACTCGCCGAATCGCCTGTCGGGCGGACAGAAGCAGCGCGTGGCGATCGCCGGCGTAGTGGCGATGGAGCCGAAATGCATCGTGCTTGACGAGCCGACTGCTATGCTCGATCCGGTCGGAAGAAAGGAAGTTATCAGGGCGGCGCAAAAGCTTAACCGTGAAAAGGGCATCACGATCATTCTTATCACACATTATATGGAAGAGGTGGTCGAGGCAGATCGCGTGATCGTGATGGATCAGGGAAAAATCCTGATGCAGGGGACGCCGCGCGAGGTGTTTTCCAGAGTAGAGGAGCTGAAGGAGCACCGGCTGGATGTGCCGCAGGTGACAATGCTCGCACATGAATTGCGAAAGAGCGGTCTTAACATCCCGGAGGGGATTCTGACGATTACGGAGCTTGCGGACGCGCTTGGAAAGGCGGGGCAGGAATGTCGATAAAGATAGAGCATTTGAATTATATATACAGCCAGGGAACCGCCTACGAAAAGCAGGCGCTCACTGATATCAATCTGGAGCTGCCGGCCGGACAGTTTATTGGCATCATCGGGCACACCGGCTCCGGAAAATCAACGCTCATCCAGCATCTGAACGGACTTGTGCGGGCGACGAGCGGTACGATCTATTATAATGGAGAGAACATTTATGCCGAAGGCTTTTCCATGAAGGAGCTGCGCAGCAAGGTCGGTCTGGTGTTCCAGTACCCGGAATATCAGCTTTTCGAGGTGGACGTGTTCACTGACGTGTGCTTTGGCCCGAAGAACCTTGGTCTGCCCAAAGACGAGGTGGAGGCGCGTGCGTACGAGGCGCTGCGGCAGGTTGGCTTAAAAGAGAAATACTATAAGAAGTCCCCGTTTGAGCTGTCGGGCGGGCAGAAGCGGCGCGCGGCGATCGCCGGTATCCTGGCGATGAAGCCGGAGGTGCTGATCCTCGACGAGCCGACGGCGGGGCTTGACCCGCGCGGGCGCGACAACATTC
>UMDR01042081.1_pt1 | contig 28419 bp, 25 predicted proteins | sample 1964541 | NCBI WGS metagenome assembly UMDR01 (sample SAMEA4835999, study PRJEB28245) | human gut metagenome | biome: gut microbiome; material: fecal sample | place: Denmark | collected 2008 | reverse complement strand
GAGAATACGGCAGGGACGGCGGACGCGGCGGCTTTGTACGCAAGGGCGAATACCGCCGGCCGCTGCGCCAGTCGGACAACCCGGACGTCTTATATGGAAGAGACTTTGAGGATGAACCGATCCCGATCAGCAGCATCGAGCATGAGATGGGCGAGGTGGCGATCCGTGGGCAGATCCGCGCGCAGGAGATGCGCGAGCTGCGCAATGAAAAATTCCTCATGATCCTGGAGGTGACGGATTTTACCGACACGATCGTGGTAAAACTGTTTTTGCAGGCGGAGCAGGCAAAGGCGCTCGGCGAGACGGTGAAAAAGGGCGCGTTCGTCAAGGTGAAGGGCGTCACGAACATTGACCGTTTCGACAGTCAGCTCGGCATCGGTTCGGTGACGGGTATCAAGAAAGCGTCAGATTTCCGTGTGGGAAGAATGGATACCTATCCGCAGAAGCGGGTGGAGCTGCACTGTCACACAAAGATGAGCGATATGGACGGCGTCTCCGAGGTGAAGGATATCGTGAAGCAGGCGTACAAATGGGGACATCCGGCGATCGCCATCACAGATCACGGGGCGGTGCAGGCGTTCCCGGACGCCAATCACGTCATCGAGGACATTGACCGCGCTTACCGGGACGCTTACAAGGAGGATCACCCGGAGGTGACGAAGGACGAATTAAAGAAAATCTCCCATCCCTTCAAGGTGTTATACGGGGTGGAGGGTTATCTGGTCGATGACCTGCAAAAACTTGTCACAAATTCAAAAAATCAGGTGATTGAGAGCACCTGCGTGGTGTTCGACCTGGAGACGACGGGCTTCAGTCCGACGCAGAACCGCATCATCGAGATCGGTGCGGTGAAGGTGGAAAACGGTGAGATTACCGACCGCTTTTCGACCTTTGTTAATCCGCAGGTGCCGATCCCGTTCCGCATCGAGCAGCTCACCAGCATCAATGACAACATGGTGATGGACGCGCCGACGATCGAGGAGGTGCTGCCGAAGTTTCTTGATTTCATCGGCGACGCAGTGCTGGCGGCGCACAACGCCTCCTTCGACGTCAGCTTTATCGAGGAAAATATGCGAAGGCAGGGATTGTGGCGCGATTTTACCTACGTGGATACGGTGGCGCTTGCCCGCGTATTGCTGCCGCAGCTCAACCGTTTTAAACTGGACACGGTGGCGAAGGCGCTGCATGTGCAGCTTCAGCATCATCACCGGGCGGTGGACGACGCCGAGTGTACGGCAGGTATTTATCTGAAATTTATGGAAATGCTGAAACTGCAGGGGGCAGAGAACTTCGATGCGGTCAATGAGCTTGGAAGCGCCTCGCTCGACCAGATCAAGAAGCTGCCGACGTACCATGTGATTATTCTGGCGAAGAACGACGTCGGGCGGGTAAATCTTTACCGGCTGGTTTCTTTTTCGCATCTGCAGTATTATAACCGGCGGCCGCGTATTCCGAAGAGCGCCTTAAATCAGTATCGCGAGGGGCTGATCGTCGGTTCCGCCTGCGAAGCGGGCGAGCTGTTCCGGGCGGTGCTGGAGGGCAAAAGCGAACCGGAGATTGCCAGGATCGTCGACTTCTACGATTATCTGGAGATCCAGCCGATCGGGAACAACGCCTTTCTGCTGCGCGAGGACAACGACATCAATTCCGAGGCGGATCTGCAGGAGCTGAACCGGAAGATCGTCCGGCTGGGCGAGCAGTTTAACAAGCCGGTGGTGGCGACCTGCGACGTTCATTTCCTGAACCCGGAGGATGAGGTCTACCGCCGCATCATTATGGCGGGCAAGGGCTTTAAGGACGCCGACCAGCAGGCGCCGCTGTTCCTGCGCACCACCGAGGAGATGCTGAAGGAATTCGCCTACCTCGGCAGTGAGAAGGCGGAGGAGGTCGTCATCACAAATACCAATAAGATCGCCGATATGTGTGAGAAGATCTCGCCAGTGCGGCCGGATAAATGTCCGCCGGTCATCCCCGATTCGGATAAGACCCTGCGTACCATCTGCTATAACCGTGCGCATGAGATCTACGGCGAGGAGCTTCCGCCGATCGTTACCGAGCGTCTGGAGCGCGAGCTGAATTCCATTATTTCCAACGGCTTCGCGGTTATGTACATCATCGCCCAGAAGCTGGTGTGGAAATCGAACGACGACGGCTATCTGGTTGGCTCGCGCGGTTCCGTCGGCTCGTCCTTCGTCGCGACGATGGCGGGGATCACGGAGGTGAATCCGCTGAGTCCGCACTATTACTGTGAGGATTGTCACTACTATGATTTTGATTCCGAGGACGTGAAGGCGTATGCCGGGCGCGCCGGGTGCGACATGCCGGATAAAAACTGTCCGGTCTGCGGGGCGCCTCTGCGCAAGGAGGGCTTTGATATCCCATTCGAGACGTTCCTTGGCTTTAAGGGAAACAAGGAGCCGGATATTGACCTGAACTTCTCCGGCGATTACCAGGGCAACGCCCACCGCTACACCGAGGTGATCTTCGGCGAGGGGCATACCTTCCGCGCCGGGACGGTCGGCACGCTGGCGGATAAGACGGCGTTCGGCTATGTGAAGAAATATTATGAGGAGCACGGGCAGCGCAAGCGCGTCTGCGAGATCAACCGTATTGTAGAGGGCTGCGTGGGCGTGCGCCGCACCACCGGGCAGCATCCGGGCGGCATCATTGTGCTTCCGCACGGCGAGGAGATTTATTCCTTTACGCCGATCCAGCATCCGGCGAACGACACGGAGACGGATATCATCACGACACATTTTGATTATCACTCTATTGACCACAACCTCTTGAAGCTGGATATTCTCGGACACGATGATCCGACGATGATCCGAATGCTGGAGGATCTGACCGGGCTGAACGCAAAGGATATCCCGCTGGACGATAAGAGCGTCATGTCGCTGTTCCAGAGCACGGAGGCGCTCGGCGTCACGCCGGAGGAGATCCTGGGGTGTCCGCTCGGTTCTCTGGGTATTCCGGAGTTTGGAACGGATTTTGTTATCCAGATGCTTCAGGACACGAAGCCGCAGAGCTTTTCCGACCTTGTCCGCATTTCCGGGCTGTCGCACGGTACCGACGTGTGGCTCGGCAACGCGCAGACACTTATCCAGGAGGGCAAGGCGACCATCGCCACCGCGATCTGTACGCGTGACGATATTATGACGTATCTCATCCGCATGGGGCTTGACAGCGAGCAGTCGTTCACCATTATGGAGAGCGTGCGAAAGGGCAAGGGCCTGAAGCCGGAGTGGGAGAAGGAAATGAAGGAGCACGATGTGCCGGACTGGTATATCTGGTCGTGCAAGAAGATCAAGTACATGTTCCCGAAGGCGCACGCGGCGGCATACGTTATGATGGCGTACCGCATCGCCTACTGCAAGGTGTACTATCCGCTCGCTTATTATGCGGCGTATTTCAGCATCCGCGCGTCGGCGTTCAACTACGAGCTGATGTGCCTCGGACACGAGCGGCTGCTGGCGCATATGAAGGAATACAAGAAAAATTACGATTCGCTGACGAAAAAAGAGCAGGATACCTACAAGGATATGAAGAGTGTGCAGGAGATGTATGCGCGCGGCTTTGAGTTTATTCCGATCGACATCAACCGGGCGGACGCCAGCCGCTTCCAGATCATCGACGGCAAGCTGATGCCCTCCCTGTGCAGCATCGACGGTCTTGGCGACAAGGCGGCGGAGGCGGTCGTGGAGGCGGTAAAAGACGGCCCCTTCCTGTCAAAAGACGATTTCTGGCAGCGCACCAAAGTGCCAAAGAGCGTCATCGACGTGATGTCTGATCTGGGGCTTTTGGGAGACCTGCCGGAGACAAATCAGCTATCGCTGTTTGACTGACGCAAGGCGGTATTTGACATTAAAGAGGAACAGGTGGTAGAATATGTTAGAGAAATTTTACCCGGACGAGTATGTGGACTCCACGTACGCCATTGATTTTGAGGACTGGTACGCAAAGGGCTACCGCGGCGTGCTGTTTGACATCGATAATACGCTGGTGCCGCACGGCGCTCCGGCGGATGAGCGCGCGGTGGAGTTTTTTGAAAAGCTGCGCGCGACAGGCTTTCAGTATTGTCTGATCTCCAACAACCAGCTTCCGCGCGTACAGCCGTTTGCGGAGGCGGTGCAGGCGTATTACATCGAAGACGCGCACAAGCCCTCGGTAAAAGGCTACCGGAAAGCAATGGAGCGCATGGGGACAAATGTGCAGAACACGCTGTTTGTGGGAGATCAGCTTTTTACCGATGTTTACGGCGCAAGGCGCGCCGGCATCAAAAGTATTCTTGTAAAGCCGATCCATCCGAAAGAGGAAATCCAGATCGTGCTCAAGCGTTACCTGGAGCGGATCGTGCTGTACTTTTACGCGAGGAAAAAGAGGAAAGAGCAATGAACCACATTATTTTAATTGGTTTTATGGGGGCGGGCAAGACCAGCGTCGGCGAGGCGCTTGCGAAAGAAATGGGGCTTGTTTTTGCCGACACCGACGAGCGCATCGAGGCGCAGCAGCAGAAAAAGATCAACGATATCTTTGCGCAGCACGGCGAAGCGTATTTCCGAGATCTGGAAACGGATATGCTGAAGCAGCTTCAAAGTGAAAAAGAGCGTCTGGTGATCTCCGTGGGAGGCGGACTGCCGGTGCGCTCCGAAAACAGGAAGCTTCTCAAAGAGCTTGGCACGGTCGTTTACCTGCGGGCGCAGGTGGATACGCTTGTCGGAAGGCTGCAGGGCGACACCACGCGGCCAAAGCTTGCGGGCGGCGATCTGCGGGAAAAAATTGAGACGCTGATGCGTGCAAGAGAAGCGTGCTATCTGGAAGCGGCGCAGCTTCTGGTTGACACAGATAAAAAAAATATTGAGGATACGGTAAAGGAGATAGAAGATCATGTTTTGTGAAAAAGTGTATGATGTGATGAAGGAAAAGAACATTGACGCGATAGTCGTATCGGACGGTGCAAATATGCGCTATATCAGCGGCTTCCGCGGAGCGACGGGATATCTCTATATTTCCGGGAACCGCCGCGTGCTGGCGACCGATTCCCGCTACACGACGATGGCGAAGGAAGAGGCTCCGGATTTTGAGATCGTAGATCCGGGCGCTGCACGCAATTACGGAGAAGTCTTAAACGGTCTGATGGAGCAGGACGGCGTTAAGGAGGTCGGCTTTGAGGATCAGTATCTGCTTTACAGCTCTTACAGCAAGCTGCAGGAGGCGTGCAAAGGCAGGCTGACGACGCCGCTCGGTGACAGTCTTGATCTGCTGCGCAGCGTCAAGACAGAGCAGGAGCTGGAATATATGGCGAAGGCGGAGGAAATCGGCGACATGGCGTTTTCCCATATGCTGCAGGTGTTAAAGCCGGGCATGACGGAGATGGAGACGGCTGCGGAGCTGGAATATTTCATGAAAACGCATGGCGCGGAGAATTTAAGCTTTGAGACGATCATCGCCTCCGGCGTAAATTCCGCGATGCCGCACGCGATGCCGTCCCACAAAAAGATTGAAAAGGGCGATTTTGTGACCATGGACTTTGGCTGCGTGTACAACGGTTATTGCTCCGATATGACGAGAACGGTCGTGATCGGCAAAGCGAATGAAAAACAAAAAGAGATCTATGGCATTGTGCTGGAGGCGCAGCTTGCCGGGCTTGACGCCTGCAGAAGCGGCGTGCGCGGCTGCGATGTGGATAAGGTTTCCAGAGATATCATCGCAAAAGCGGGCTACGGCGACTATTTCGGACATGGACTCGGACACAGCGTCGGACTTTACATCCACGAGGAGCCGCGCCTTTCCAAAACCTGCGAGACGGTGCTGCAGCCGAACATGATCCAGACGGTGGAACCGGGCATCTATCTGCCGGGCTTCGGCGGCGTGCGCATCGAGGATATGGTCGTGGTGACGGAAGGAAAGTGCCGCAATCTGGCGCATTCTCCGAAAGAATTAATTGAATTATAAAAAACTGTTGAAATGCAGACAGTTTTATTATACAATATTTTTAATTATGGGAATGCGTATGTTCCCTACCTGTTAATCGAAGGAGGAAAATTTGCATGATATCAGCAGGAGATTTTAGAAATGGCGTAACACTGGAAATTGAGGGAAATGTATACCAGATTGTAGAATTCCAGCATGTAAAACCGGGAAAGGGAGCTGCGTTTGTCAGAACAAAACTGAAAAACATCATCAACGGCGGCGTTGTTGAAAAAACCTTCCGCCCGACAGAAAAATTCCCGCAGGCGCGTATCGAGCGCGTGGATATGCAGTATCTGTATTCCGATGGAGATCTGTTCCACTTCATGAACGTGGAGACCTATGATCAGATCGCACTCAGCCAGGAGGATATCGGCGATGCGCTGAAGTTTGTCAAAGAAAATGAAATGGTAAAGGTCTGCTCCTACAACGGCAACGTATTCGCGGTAGAGCCGCCGCTGTTCGTAGAGCTGGAGATCACAGACACCGAGCCGGGCTTCAAGGGCGACACCGCACAGGGCGCGACCAAGCCGGCAGTGGTAGAGACAGGCGCGACGGTTTACGTACCGCTGTTTGTAAACCAGGGGGACAAGATCAAGATCGACACCCGTACAGGGGAATATCTGTCCAGAGTGTAAGCAATTATAGTTAGGCAAAGAAGGGCGATAGGTTGCACAAAGGGTAATCTATCGCCGTATTCATTAAAAGGAGTTTATTATGGGAAAATATTTTGGAACCGACGGCTTTCGCGGAGAAGCAAATGTAAACCTTACGGTCGAGCACGCCTACAAAGTGGGACGTTTCCTGGGCTGGTATTTCGGAAGAGACCACAAGGCGAATATCGTTATCGGAAAGGATACCAGAAGAAGCAGCTATATGTTCGAGTATTCGCTGGTAGCAGGTCTTACGGCATCCGGCGCGGACGCTTATCTGCTGCATGTTACTACCACGCCGAGCGTGTCCTACGTGGTGCGCACGGAGGAGTTTGACTGCGGCATCATGATCTCCGCCAGTCACAATCCTTTCTACGACAACGGCATCAAGCTGATCAACCGCAGCGGTCACAAGATGGACGCCGGGGTTGAGGATCTGATCGAGCAGTACATTGACGGCGAGCTGGAGGAAATCCCGTTTGCAACAAAGGAAAACATCGGACGAACCATCGACTACGTGGCAGGCAGAAACCGCTACATTGGCTATCTGATCTCTCTGGCGACGCGCTCTTTCAAAAAATACCGCATCGGTCTGGACTGCGCAAACGGCAGCTCCTCCGCGATCGCAAAGAGTGTGTTTGACGCGCTTGGCGCAAAGACCTATGTCATCCACAACGAGCCGGACGGCGTAAACATCAACACAAACTGCGGCTCCACTCACATCGAAGCGCTGCAGGCGCTGGTGCGCGAGAAAAAGCTGGACGTCGGCTTTGCCTATGACGGCGATGCGGACCGCTGCATTGCAGTCGATGAGAACGGCAATGTGGTGGACGGCGATCTCATTATGTACGTCTGCGGAAAGTATTTAAAGGAAAACGGGAAACTGAAAAACGATACCATTGTCACCACTGTTATGTCCAATTTCGGTCTTTACAAGGCGCTCGACCGTGAGGGCATCGAGTATGAGAAAACGAAGGTCGGCGACAAATATGTTTACGAAAATATGGTGAAAAACGGGCACTGCCTGGGCGGCGAGCAGTCGGGACACATCATCTTCAGCAAGCACGCCACCACCGGCGACGGCATCCTTACTTCTCTGATGGTTATGGAGGCGATGACGGAGAAGAAGATGAGCCTTGGCAAGATGGCAGGCGAGGTAACGATTTATCCGCAGCTTCTGAAAAATGTGCGCGTGTTCGATAAGCAGGAGGCGCGCGAGAATGAGGCGGTAGTGGAAGCGATCGCGTCCGTGGAAAAAGCGCTCGGCGACGAGGGACGCATCCTGGTGCGCGAGAGCGGAACGGAGCCGGTGCTGCGTGTGATGGTGGAAGCACCGGAGCAGAAAACCTGCGAACAATATGTAAACCAGGTAGTCGACGTTCTGACAAGGCAGGGGCTTGTAGTGGAGTAATCCGATATGGAACGACACAAATGGAAAAAATTAGTGCGGTATTATAAGCCGTATCTGGGACTGTTTCTGTCTGATATGTTTTTTGCAATTCTGGGGGCTGGCGTGACACTCGTCATCCCCCTGATTGTACGCTATATTACAGGAAACGTTATTTTTCTCCCGGCGGGGGAGGTGCTTCCGGCTATTCTGAAGCTGGCGGCGCTGATGCTCGCTCTGGTGCTTCTGGAGTGTTTTTGCAATTTTTACATCGGCTATTACGGACACATCATGGGCGCTTCCATCGAGCGCGATATGCGCAACGAAATTTTCGGACATTATCAGAAGCTTTCTTTTGCTTTCTACGATAACCAGAAGGTCGGACAGCTTCTGTCGCGTATTACCAGCGACTTGTTTGATATCAGCGAGCTGCTGCACCACGGTCCGGAGGACATCGTGATTTCTCTGATGAAATTCGTCGGCTCGTTCGCCATACTGATGTCCATCAATTCGACGCTGGCGCTGGTGATGTTTGCCTTCGTGCCGCTGATGGCGCTTTACGCCTTTTATCTGAACCGGAAAATGAAGCGCGCGTTTAAGGAGAACCGCGCCCGCATCGCCGATATCAACAGTCAGATTGAGGACAGCCTCTCCGGCATCCGCGTTGTGAAATCGTTCGCGAACGAGGACGTGGAAATGGAGAAATTCGGAAAGGGCAATCAGCGCTTCGTGGACAGCAAGCGCATCAGCTACCGCTATATGGGAGCCTACAATTCCGGGCTGGGCGCGCTGACGACGCTGGTCACGGTCGGCGTGATCGTGGCGGGGGCAGTGTTGATCTCGGACGGCTCCATGGACAGCACGGATCTGATCACGTTTCTTTTGTACGTCAATAACTGCACGGAGCCGATAAAGAAGCTGATTAACTTTACCGAGCAGTTCCAGAACGGCTACAGCGGCTACGAGCGTTTCCTGGAGATTCTGGCGGTGGAGCCGGATATCGCGGACGCGCCGGATGCTGTCGAGCTTACTGATGTGAAGGGCGAGATCGTGTTTGAGGATGTCACCTTCCGTTACGAGGAAAATCTGGAGACGGTGCTCAACCATATTAATCTGAAGGTGGATGCCGGGGAATACATCGCGATCGCCGGAAGCTCCGGCGGCGGAAAGACGACGCTCTGCAGTCTGATTCCGCGCTTCTACGATGTGGATAGCGGGCGCATTCTGCTGGACGGCACCGACATCCGACAAATTAAGCTGAAAAGCCTGCGCGACCACATTGGCATTGTGCAGCAGGACGTCTATCTGTTTGCGGAAAATGTGATGGAGAACATCCGCTACGGCAGACCGGACGCCTCCGACGAGGAGGTTATCGCGGCGGCGAAAATGGCGAACGCCCACGAGTTTATCATGGAGCTGCCGGACGGTTATGAGACGGACATCGGACAGCGCGGCGTGAAGCTCTCCGGCGGACAGAAACAGCGCCTTTCGATCGCGCGAGTATTTTTGAAAAATCCGCCCATACTTATTTTTGACGAGGCGACCTCCGCGCTCGATAATGAGAGCGAAAAGATTATCCAGGAATCGCTGGAAAAGCTGGCGAAGGGGCGCACCACGTTTGTGATCGCGCACCGGCTGACGACCATCCGCAACGCTGGAAAAATTCTGGTGATGACGGAAAAAGGCATCGAGGAGCAGGGAACCCATGAGGAGCTGCTGGCAAAGGGCGGAATCTACAGCCGGCTGTACCGGATGTCGGAGGCGGAAGCCTAAATGGATCTGCGAAGGTTACTGTGAACGGAGTGAACAGTAGCGGAGCCTATCTGAAGGAGCAAAGGAAAAGGATATAGAATGGACATTGTATTTAAAAAAGTGGAAATGAAGGACCGGGAGCTGATCAACCGTTATCTTGCGCAGCAGAAAACAAGAAGCTGCGAAATGACGTTTGCCAATATTTATCTCTGGTCCGTATATTACAAAGTAGATTATGCCATCGTGGAGGATATGCTGATTTTCCGCGGCTCGGAGGACCGTGTGTTTTTCGATTATCCGGTGGGAAAAGAGGAGGGCGTAAAGCCTGCGATAGACGCGCTGCTGGAATACTGCCGTGAGCGCGGACAAAGATTTATCCTCGGACTGGTGACACCGGAAAAATTTGCGCGCTTGGAGGAACTTTATCCGGGCATGTTTGAGATTTCCTACGACCGCGACGCGGCGGATTACGTTTATGAGACGGAAAAGCTTGCAAATCTTTCCGGAAAAAAGTATCATGGAAAGAAGAACCATATTAACAAATTCGAGCGGCTGTACCCGGAGTGGAAGTATGAACCGATCAACGATTCCAATGTGGAGGACTGCTTCCAGATGGCGCTCGCATGGCGGCGCATGAACGGCTGCGAGGAGGACCCGGAAAAGTCGGCAGAGATGTGTGTGACCTTAAATTCCCTGCGGCTGTTTAAGGAGCTGGAGCTGCGCGGCGGTCTGCTGCGCGTAAACGGCGAGGTGGTGGCGTTTTCCATCGGGGAGCCGGTGTGTGACGACACGATGGTCGTGCATATTGAAAAGGCATTTTCTGAGGTGGATGGCGCATATCCTATGATAAACCGCGAGTTTGTGCGCCACGAGGCAGCAGGGTATACTTATGTAAACCGCGAGGAGGATCTGGGCGAGGAGGGGCTGCGCAGAGCGAAGCTTTCTTACCACCCGGTGTTCCTGGTTGAGAAGGGGACTGTTACTATCAAGGAGAGGTAAAAGACGATGATTTCAGAAAAAATGATACAGATGACGAAAAACAGCTCGGCGATCCGGGCGATGTTTGAGGAAGGAAAAGAGCTGGCGGCGCAGTTTGGGGCGAAGAATGTCTACGATTTCAGTCTCGGCAACCCGAATGTCCCGGCGCCGTCGGAGGTAAAGACGGCGATCGAGGAGATTATCAATGAGGAAGATCCGCTGATGGTGCACGGCTATATGAGCAATTCCGGCTATGAGGACGTGCGCGCGGCAATCGCGGCTTCCTTAAATAAGCGCTTTGGCACCGGCTTTTCCGAAGAAAATATTCTGATGACGGTGGGTGCAGCGGGCGGTCTGAATGTAATTTTTAAGACGCTCTTAAATCCGGGCGACGAGGTGCTTACCTTCGCGCCGTATTTTGGAGAGTATCGTTCGTATGTTTCCAATTACGACGGCATTCTGAAAGCGGTGGAGCCGGATACTGCAACTTTTCAGCCGGATCTGGAAAAATTTGCGCAGATGATCACGCCGAAGACTAAGGCGGTGATCGTCAACACGCCGAACAATCCGACAGGCGTCGTTTATTCGGAGGAGACGATCGTGCGTATGGTGGAAATCCTCTGCGCCAAAGAAAAAGAATTCGGCATCAGTATCTATCTGATCTCCGACGAGCCGTACCGCGAGCTTGCATATGACGGCGTTTTTGTGCCTTATCTTACGAAATATTATCACAACACTATCGTCGGGTATTCCTTCAGCAAATCGCTCTCCCTGCCGGGCGAGCGTATCGGCTATCTGGTGATCCCGGACGAGGCGGACGACAGCGCGCTTATCATCGGAGCGGCAAATGTGGCGAACCGTATCCTCGGATACGTCAACGCACCGTCGCTGTTTCAGCGCGTGATCGCAAAATGCCTGGACGCGAAGGTGGACGTAGACTATTACAACCGCAACCGCGAAACGCTCTACAGGGGTCTTACTGAGGCGGGCTTCTCCTGCATCAAGCCGGAGGGCGCGTTCTACCTGTTTGTAAAATCCCCGGTTGAGGACGAAAAGGCCTTCTGCGAGGCGGCGAAAAAATATCATCTGCTGCTGGTGCCGGGGTCTTCCTTTGCCTGCCCGGGCTTCGTGCGGCTGGCATACTGCGTCTCCTACGAGACTATCGTGGGCGCGCTGCCGAAATTTGACATGTTAGCCAAAGAGTATGGCTTATAAGCTCAAGATAGGCAAATGATTCTGCACAGGAAGCCTGCCGTCTATGTCTGCCGCAGACGATAGGAAGATTTTGCAGATTTTGCGAGCATAGCGGCAGCAATTTTAGCCGACCAGCTTCTATGGAGGCAAAATTGCTGCCAATAGGCGGCGCAGCAAAATCAAAAAATCGACGTGTCTGCGGCAGACATAGACGGTTGGATTCCGTCGCAAAAACATCTGAGGAAAATCTGCCTATTGTCTGTGGCAGACATGGACGAATGGATTCCTGTGACAAAACTGCGAGAGAAGAGCAGGGGTACCTGGAAAGAAAAAAAGTATGGGATATCAGAAAACAGAGGAGTAAATTATGAAAAAATGGGAAGCAAACGTCCGCAGGGTAATCCCCTATACCCCGGGGGAGCAGCCGGATTTTGCGGATATGATTAAACTGAATACAAATGAAAATCCGTATCCGCCCGCGCCGGGCGTGCAGGCGAAAATAAAAGAGCTGTGCGCCGAAGAGCTGCGCCTGTATCCTGCTCCGGCGGCGGATGCGCTGGTGGAAGGGCTTGCAAACTACTACCGTCTTTCGAAGGAGCAGGTGTTTGTCGGCGTCGGCTCAGATGATGTGCTGGCGATGGCGTTCCTCACATTCTTCAACGGCAAAAAGCCGGTACTGTTCCCGGACATTACATACTCTTTTTACGATGTGTGGGCGGGACTGTTTCACATTCCCTACGAGTGTCAGCCGTTGAACGACCGGTTTGAGATCGTAAAAGAGGACTACTACAAAGAAAATGGCGGCGTAGTGTTTCCAAACCCCAACGCGCCGACTGGTATGGAGCTTCCGCTGGCGGATATTGAGGACATCATCTGCCACAACCGGGATGTGGTAGTGATCGTTGACGAGGCGTACATAGATTTCGGGGCAAAATCTGCGCTGGAGCTGATTGAAAAATACGATAACCTGCTTGTTGTGCAGACCTTTTCGAAATCGCGCTCCCTTGCCGGGCTGCGCATCGGCTATGCGTTCGGCAGCAGGGGGCTGATCAAATATCTGAACGACGCAAAATACTCCTTCAACTCCTACACGATGAACCGTCCGAGCCTTGCGCTTGGCGCGGAGGCGCTGAAGGACGACGCATATTTTAAGGAGACAACGGCAAAAATTATTGCAGCGAGAGAGCGCACGAAAAAAGAGCTGGCAGCGCTTGGCTTTACGTTCGGCGATTCCAAAGCAAACTTTCTGTTCGTCACGCACCCGGATTATCCGGCGAAGGAGCTGTTTGAGGCTCTGCGTGAAAAGCATATTTTCGTGCGGTATTTTGCAAAGCCGCGCATTGACAATTATCTGCGCATCACGATTGGCACGGATGAGCAGATGGACGCTTTGATTTCATTTCTGAAGGAATATAAAAGGAGAGGTTTATGAATAGTTTATTATCCTGGATGACGGCTACCTTTGGCGGCGTCCTCACGAGAGAGGCCCTGGCATTTGTGATTTCCATGGTGCCGATTCTGGAGCTGCGCGGCGGGCTGATCTTTTCCTCCGCGGCGGGCATTGACATGTGGAAGGCGATCCCTATCTGTGTGATCGGAAATCTGATCCCGGTGCCGTTCATCCTGCTTTTGATCACGAGGATTTTTAGCTGGCTGAAAAAGACAAAGGTTTTCCGCCCGATGGTGGAGAAGCTGGAAAACAAGGCGATGAGCAAAAAAGACCAGATTGAAAAGTACGAATTCTGGGGACTGGTGCTGTTTGTCGGCATTCCGCTTCCGGGTACCGGCGCGTGGACGGGTTCGCTGATCGCGGCGCTGCTGGACATGAAATTCCGGAAAGCGTTTCCGGCGGTGATCATTGGTGTCTGCCTGGCAACCGTTATCATGACGACGATCTCCTACGTGATTCCGGGATTTTTCTTCTGAATGTAATGAAGGGGAAAAGCAGCAGGAGAGTGATTATCCGGAAAAATAAAGGAGAATACGATGGAAAAAGAAACGACTGCTTACAGCAGCTTTGCAAAAGTTTACGACCTCTTTATGAGCGAGATTCCCTACGAGGAGTGGCACTCATGCGTGAAAGAGCTGCTGCGGGCGGAGGGCATCTGTGACGGGCTTGTGCTGGAGCTTGGCTGCGGCACGGGTACCTTCACGGAGCTGCTTGCCGCCGACGGCTACGACATGATCGGCGTGGATAATTCCGTGGAGATGCTGGAGATCGCCGCGCAGAAAAAGGAGGTTTCCGGCGCGGATATTCTGTATCTGTGCCAGGATATGCGCGAATTTGAGCTGTACGGCACGGTGCGCGCGGTGGTGAGTATCTGCGATTCCATGAATTACATCACCGGCGAGGAAGATTTAAAAACAGTCTTTTCGCTGGTTAATAATTATCTTGATCCCGGCGGCATCTTTCTTTTTGATTTAAAGACAGTCTTTTATTTCCGCGAGGTGATGGGCGACTGCGTGCTTGCGGACAACCGTGAGGAGGCAAGCTACATCTGGGAAAACTATTATTATGAAGACGAGCAGATGAACGAGTATGATCTGACACTGTTTCTGCAGGAGGAAAACGGTCTCTACCGCAAACAGGAGGAATCGCATCTGCAGAGAGCATATGAGCCGGACACGATCCGGCGGCTTCTAAAAGAGGCGGGGCTGAAATTTGAGCGGGCATTCGATGCCGATACGGGCGGGGAAGTGCGCGCGGACAGCGAGCGGATCTATATTGTTGCAAGGGAGTGTACAAAATAAAGTGAAGGATTATATTGTAAGAGCAACGGCGGCGGACAGCCAGATACGCGCGTTTGCCGCGACGACAAGGGAGCTTGTGGAGACGGCGCGCAGCGCGCATAACACGAGTCCGGTGGCGACGGCGGCGCTTGGGCGTCTTTTGACTGCCGGAGCAATGATGGGCAGCATGATGAAGGGCGACGAGGATCTTCTGACGCTGCAGATTAAAGCGGGCGGCCCTTTAAACGGACTTTTAGTGACGGCGGATTCCCACGGAAATGTCAAGGGCTATGTGGGCAATCCGAACGTTATCATCCCGGCGAACAGCAAGGGCAAGCTGGATGTGGCGGGAGCGGTCGGGCCGGGATTTCTGACGGTCATCAAGGACATGGGCTTAAAGGAGCCTTATTCCGGGCAGACGATGCTGCAGACCTGCGAGATCGCCGAGGATCTAACGTATTATTTTGCGACCTCGGAGCAGGTGCCCTCCGCGGTCGGGCTTGGCGTGCTTATGAACCGTGAGAATACCGTGCGTCAGGCGGGCGGCTTTATCATTCAGCTAATGCCGTTTGCCGCGGAGGAGGTCATCGCCGCTCTGGAGAAAAAAATTGCCGAAGTGACGAGCGTCACCGCGATGCTGGAGGCGGGAAGCAGCCCGGAGCAGATCTTAGAGCAGCTTCTCGGCGATCTGGGATTGGAAATCACCGACACCATGCCGGCGCAGTTTCACTGCAACTGCTCAAAGGAGCGCGTGGCGAAGGCGGTTGTCAGCGTTGGAAAAAAAGAACTGCAGTCGATGATCGATGAGGGAAAGCCGATCGAGGTGAACTGTCATTTCTGCAATACAAATTATGAGTTTTCCGTTGAGGAGCTGAAGGAATTATATAAACGCGCGAGCCGGGCATAACAGCGCGCAAAATAACGAAACAGGAGGTACTTCCATGAGGCATGGATTTGTGAAGGCGGCGGCGGTGACACCGGAACTGAAAGTAGCGGACTGCATATACAATACGGCGCAGATCTGCGCGCAGGCGAAAGAAGCGGCGGACGCCGGGGCGAAAATCATTGTATTTCCGGAGCTTGGCATCACGGGCTATACCTGCAGCGATCTTTTCTGGCAGGAGCGGCTGCTGGCGTCGGCAAAGGAAGGGCTGCGCAAAATTGTGGATGCCTCGCGAATGTGGGACGCTCTGGTGTTTGTCGGACTTCCGTGGGAGAAAGAGCAGAAGCTTTACAATGTGGCGGCGGCAGTCAGCCGGGGAAGGCTGCTCGGACTGGTGCCGAAGCGCTTCCTGCCGAATTATGCGGAGTTTTACGAGGCGCGTCATTTCACGCCGGGAGAGGGAGCGATTTCCTGGACGGAATTTGAGGGCAGCCCGGTGCCGTTCGGACAAAATCTTTTGTTTGTCTGCCGGGAAATGGAAGGGCTGACAGTGGCAGCCGAGATCTGTGAGGATCTGTGGGCGCCCGATCCGCCGAGCACGCGGCACGCGCTGGCGGGCGCGACGGTGCTTGTAAATCTTTCGGCGAGCGATGAGAATACCGGGAAGAGTATTTACCGGGAGGCGCTTATCACCAACCAGTCGGCGCGCCTGATCTGCGGATATCTCTATGCGAGCGCGGGAGACGGGGAATCGACGACCGACCTTGTCTTTGGCGGACACAACCTCATTGCCGAGAACGGAACTGTGCTGGCGCAGTCGCCGCGGTTCACAAACGGCATTATTTACAGTGAGCTTGACATCCACCGTCTGCGCAGCGAGCGCAGGCGCATGACAACATACCAATGCGCGGAAAATCCGGCATACGAAAAAATCCCCTTCCATTTAGAGGTCGGGGAGACGGCTCTTACGCGCGCGTTTGCACCGCTGCCCTTTGTGCCTGACGACTGCGGCGACCGCGCGCGCAGGTGTGAGGAGATCCTGACGATCCAGGCGCTCGGCTTAAAAAAGCGTCTCCTGCACACCGGCTGCAGATCGTTGGTGATCGGCATTTCCGGCGGGCTGGATTCCACGCTGGCGCTTCTGGTGGCGGCAAAGGCAGTGGATATGATCGGACTGGACAGAAGCGCGATCCTTTCTGTCACAATGCCCTGCTTCGGCACGACCGACCGCACCTATCGCAACGCCTGTGAGCTGACGGAAAAGCTGGGAGCGACGCTAAAGGAGATCAACATTAAAAATGCCGTGCAGGTGCATTTTCAGGATATCGGTCACGATCCCGACGAGCACGACGTCACCTATGAAAACAGTCAGGCACGCGAGCGCACGCAGATCCTTATGGATCTCGCGAACAAGAGCGGAGGACTGGTGATCGGGACCGGCGACCTGTCCGAGCTGGCGCTTGGCTGGGCGACCTACAACGGCGACCATATGTCCATGTACGCGGTCAACGCCTCCATCCCAAAGACGCTGGTGCGTCATCTGGTGCGCTATTACGCGGACACCTGCGGCGATGAGGCGCTTGCAGGCGTGCTGCTGGATGTGCTTGACACGCCGGTCAGCCCGGAGCTTCTGCCGCCGAAGGACGGCGTGATCTCCCAGCGGACAGAAGATCTTGTCGGACCTTATGAGCTGCACGATTTTTTCCTTTATCATATGCTGCGCTGCGCCGAGGAACCCTCCAAGGTTTACCGCCTTGCGAAAAAGGCGTTCGCGGGCACCTATGACGAAGAAACCATTCTGAAATGGCTGAAAACCTTCTACCGCCGGTTCTTTGCGCAGCAGTTTAAGCGCTCCTGCCTGCCGGACGGTCCGAAGGTGGGAAGCGTGGCGGTATCCCCGCGCGGCGACCTGCGGATGCCGAGCGATGCCTGCGTTCGCATCTGGATGCAGGAGCTGGAGCGGCTGCAGGCAGAGAACGTTTAGGAGATGGATGAAAAGATGCCGCTCAGCGCGCCGCGATTTCCAGCGCCGCATCGATCGCCTGCAGCAGCATCTGCGAGGTGTACTGACTGGAAGCCTCGTAGTAAATATCCTTTGTGGACTGTGTTTCGCAGACCTGTACGGCGATCTTATCAAGCGCCGGCTGCATCAGCGGGAACATGGCTGCGGAGGTCTCGCTCAGGGTTACAAGCTGGATGCCGTTGATGTGGTCGGCGTCGACGATCACCTGCAGATCCATCACATTATTGTTCAATGTGACAGGCGTGGAATACACGCCCGGTACATAGGCAGATGTCCGGGCGGTCTGCGGCGATGTATCTTTCTGCGGACGAAACATCAGAAACAGCAGGATGAGCAGCGTGATGCCGAGCGCGGCAAAGATGGCGGTGTAGATGACTTCTCTCTTTTTCATAATAATGATTTTGGTTCTGGAACTCATATGCGGTCCTCTGGGTATGTATTTTGTACATTCTATGCGGAAGCATGAGCAGACTGAACAGGGAATAGAAAATTTTTTATAGGAGGTATCCCCATGAGTTATGTAATTTCAACCGATACAACATGTGATTTTCCGGAGGAATACTATCAGCAGCACGATCTGAACGTGCTGGCGCTTTCCTACATACTGGACGGCGAGACGTATTTCCGCGGAGGCAAGGAATTATCATCGGAGGATTTTTATGCGAAGATGCGCTCCGGTTCCATGCCGACTACCTCGCAGGTAAACCCGGAAAGTGCGCGCGCTTCTTTTGAACCGATCTTGAAGGAGGGCAAAGACATTCTTCACATCGCATTTTCCAGCGGACTGAGCGGAAGCGCAAACAGCGCGCGGATCGCGGCGGAGGAGCTGATGGAGGAATATCCGGACAGAAAGATCATCGTGGTGGACTCCCTGTGTGCGTCGCTCGGCGAGGGGCTGCTTGTTCACAAGGCGATTGCAAAGAAGGAAGCAGGCATGGGCCTTGAAGAACTGGCGGCGTGGTGCGAGGATAACAAGCTGCACATCATCCATAGCTTTACCGTGGATGATCTGTTCCATCTTTACCGCGGCGGACGCGTGTCGCGGGCGGCAGCGGTCGTCGGAACGATGATCAGTCTGAAGCCGGTGATGCACGTCAATAATGAAGGAAAGCTGATTCCGCTTTTCAATGTGCGCAAAAGAAAACGCTCGCTGCAGGCGCTGGTGGACGCGATGGAGCAGAAGCAGGGCAGCTTCGCCGGAAAGAACGACATCGTGTTCATCAGCCACGGCGATTGCCTGGAGGAGGCAGAATATGTGAAAAAGCTGGTGCAAGAGCGCTTTGGCATTACAAACTTTATCATCAATCCGGTCGGTCCGGTGATCGGCGCGCACTCCGGTCCGGGAACGATGGCGCTGTTCTTTATGGGGGATGAAAGATAGTGAAAAAATAAACGAAAGTCACGGATCGCTTTGACTTTCATGCATAGCACGAAACTCCTTTGGGGATACTGTTACAGATAATCCGCAAAGGAGTTTTTTATTATGAACGAAATCATTTCTGAGGATCTTTACGAAAATATGCAGTATTTTCATGAAAAGCTCCAGGTGGCGAAAAATTTTGATATCATTTACCGGATGCTGTCGGTGGGCGGCAGGGATGCCTGCCTCTATTTCATCGAGGGCTATATTAAGGACGATATCATGGAAAAGCTGCTGGAGTTTTTTCATTCGCTCACGCCGGACGATCTGCCGCAGAGCAGTCATGAGCTTTCACACAGTTACATCCCCTATGTGGAGGTGGATATGGTGGAGGAGAAGGAGCAGATCATCACAAACATTCTCTCCGGCATCGTCTGCCTGCTGATCGACGGCTATGAGAGATGCTTTGCGATCGACTGCCGTTCCTATCCGATGCGCAGCGTGGAGGAGCCGGACAAGGATAAGACGCTGCGCGGTTCCAAGGATGGCTTTGTGGAGACGCTCGTCTTCAACACCGCGCTGATCCGCCGGAGGATCCGAAGCCCGCAGCTTACCATGGAAATGCTTAGCGCCGGGGAAAGCTCCCGCACCAACATTGTACTCTGCTATATGCAGGGGCGTGCGGACGAGGCGCTGGTGGATAAGCTGCGCGAGCGGATCCGGACGCTTGCGATAGATGCCCTGCCGATGAGCCAGGAGAGCCTTGCGGAGGCGATCTACAAGCGAAAATGGTTCAACCCGTTCCCGAAATTTAAGTACACGCAGCGCCCGGACACCACCTCCGCCAGTCTTTTAGAGGGGAAGGTGGCGATCCTGGTGGACAACGCGCCGACGGCGATCCTGCTTCCGGTCTCCTTTTTTGATATTATGGAGGACGCGGACGATTTTTATTTTCCGCCGCTCACGGGGAGCTATCTGCGTTTTTCGCGCTTTGTGATCGCGATCCTGTCGCTGCTTCTGACACCCGTCTGGCTTCTGTTTATGCAGAATCCGCAGTGGATACCGCCCTGGCTGGAATTTATCAATGTGGCGGACACCGTGCATGTGCCGGTTCTTCTGCAGCTTCTGATCCTGGAGTTTGCGATCGACGGACTGAAGCTGGCGGCGGTGAACACGCCGCAGACGCTCTCGACGCCGCTCTCTGTGATCGCCGGTATCGTGGTGGGAGAATTTGCGGTGAAATCCGGCTGGTTCAACAGTGAAACCATGCTCTATATGGCGTTCGTTGCGATCGCCAATTATACGCAGTCGAATTTTGAGCTTGGCTATGCCTTAAAGTTTATGCGCATCGTGCTGCTTGTACTGACCGGCATTTTCGGAGGCTGGGGATTTATCGCCGGAATCATTTTCTGCGTGCTCTGCATCGCCTGCAACCGCACCATCTCCGGCACCAGTTATTTATATCCCCTGATTCCATTTGATGGAAAGCAGCTTGCGCGCCGCCTTTTCAAAAAAAGGACTGTATAATATGAAAAAAAGAAGAGATATTAAATATTGTGAACGGCTTTGGAGCCTGCAAAATACGAGAAAAGGAGACAAAACTATGAAGCATGTAAAAGGAATAACGGGAACTTTGCTGGCACTTGCTCTTTCCGTGATCCTTGCGGGATGCGGGAACAACAGAAATGAAAACAGCTCTGCAACATCGGAAAACAGGACCAGCGAGAGCAGCGCGGTCCAGAAAACGACGGATAACACCACTGCGGCGGGCGAGAACACTGCCGGAAACGACGGTGCGGCCATCGACGACGGGAATGTGAACAGTGCAACGAACGGCACGGACAGAAACAATGCCGGCTATGACAACGAGAATGGGCTGAGTGAGATCGGCGAGGGCATCGGTGAGGTTGGCGATGGCATTATCGACGGCGCGGAGGATATCGTGGACGATGTGACAGGCAACCGGAACGACACGAACCGCAATAACAATAACGACACAAATGCAAATGATTCGGTCAAGACCAACCCCTAGACGCACGCGGTGGGCGGATGCACCCTTCTAATGAGGGGTGCGTTTACATAATATCTGATTATCTGCAAAAATTCCCGAAAAAAATTTAAAAAATTTGCACAAAAAACTACCACAATGGGAAAATATGTGGTACAATTTTAACATAGATTGAAAAAGAGAGGTGTAATTGTTATGGCAAAAGAAATGATTGCAATGCTTCTTGCTGGCGGACAGGGTTCCCGTTTATACGCGTTAACGCAGAAGCTTGCAAAACCGGCAGTTCCATTCGGCGGAAAATATCGTATTATCGATTTTCCGCTGTCAAACTGCGTGAATTCCGGGATTGATACCGTTGGTATTCTGACACAGTATCAGCCTCTGGTATTAAATGAGTACATAGGAAACGGTCAGCCGTGGGATCTCGATCGTCTTTACGGCGGCGTGCATGTACTTCCGCCGTATCAGCAGGCTTCCGGTTCTGACTGGTACAAGGGCACGGCAAACGCAATTTATCAGAATATTTCTTTTATTGAGCGTTACGATCCGGAGTATGTTATTATTCTTTCCGGCGACCAGATCTGCAAGCAGGACTACAGCGACTTCCTCAGATTCCACAAGGAAAAGGGAGCGGAGTTCAGCGTGGCTGTTATGGAGGTTCCGTGGGAGGAGGCTCCGCGTTTCGGTCTGATGGTTGCAGACGAAAACGACAAGATCACAGAATTCCAGGAAAAACCGAAGAACCCGAAGTCAAACCTGGCTTCCATGGGTATCTACATCTTCAACTGGGATATCTTAAAGAAATATCTCACAGAGGACGAGGCGGATCCGAATTCTGAAAATGACTTTGGAAACAACATTATCCCGAACCTTCTGCGCGACAACCGCAAGATGTACGCATATCATTTCAGCGGCTACTGGAAAGATGTCGGAACGATTTCCTCTCTTTGGGAAGCAAACATGGAGGTGCTCGATCCGGAGCACAGCGGCATCAACCTGTTTGACGACGACTGGAAGATCTACAGCCGCAACAGCGGTATGACCGGCCACAAGATCAGCCGCGAGGCAGTGGTGGAAAACTCCATGATCACAGACGGCTGCCGTATCAAAGGTAATGTAAAGCACTCTATTCTCTTCGCCGGCGTGCAGGTAGAGGAAGGCGCAGTGGTTGAGGATGCGGTTGTTATGGGCGGCACCGTGATCAAATCCGGTGCGGTTGTAAAACACTGTATTATTGCAGAAAACGTAACGATCGGAGAAAATGCGGTTGTCGGAGCAATGCCGGAGGGCGGCGCAGGCGGAGTTGCAACCGTCGGCGCGGGCATTAAGATCGGCAACAATGTAAAGATCGGTCCGAACGCGATGGTAAATAAAAACGTAGAGGATGGTGAAGAACAATGTTAAATTCAAATAAGAGAGCATTGGGAGTTATTTTCCCAAACAGTTATGACGCGCTGGTTCCTGAGCTTGTAAATGTGCGTCTGATGGCTTCCATCCCCTTCGCAAGCCGTTACCGTATGATTGACTTTGTGCTTTCAAGCATGTCAAACTGTGATATCGACAATATTTCTATCCTGGTAAACAACAATTATCACTCTCTGATGGATCACCTCGGCTCCGGCCGTGAGTGGGATCTGGTGCGCAAAAATGGCGGTCTGCATATTTTCCCGCCGTTTGCGGAGAAGGAATCCAAGCCGTTTGTCGGACGTGTAGGCGGGCTTGCGACTATCCTGGATTTCCTGCGTGAGCAGAAGGAAAAATACGTGGTAATGGCGGATGCGCACATTGCCGTAAACTTTGATTTCAACGCGATGATCGACGCGCATATCGCAAGCGGCGCGGATATTACCGTTGCATATAACGAGCAGGAGCTGCCGGAGTACATCCAGAAATCGAACGACAAGGGCTTCTACTACACTTACACGATCGATAACGGAAGAGTGACGAAGATGTACATCAACCCGAGAGAGACGGGCGTTCAGAACTTCGGCATGAACATCTATGTGATCGACCGTGAGCTGCTCATCGATCTGGTAAATACCGCGTTCGTGCGCGGACAGGAATACTTTGAGCGCGATATCCTTGCTCCGCAGCTTGCAAAATTAAACGTGCAGGCTTACAAATTCGAGGGCTATCTGGCACGCATCAGCGGCATGAAGAGCTATTTCGATGAGAACATGAAGCTTCTCGACGACTACAACCTGGATGGTCTGTTCAGCAGAGCGCCGATCTACACCAAGATCCGCGACGATAATCCGTCCAGATACATTAACGGCGCAAAGGCTACGAATGTGATGGTAGCTGACGGCTGCATCATCGAGGGCGAGATCGAGAACAGCATCCTGTTCCGTGGCGTTAAGGTGGCAAAGGGCGCGAAGGTTAAAAATTGTATCTTAATGCAGGATACGGTAATCGAGGCAGGCGCAAACATCGAGTATCTTATTACCGATAAGAATGTTACCATCACCGCAGGTAAGGAAATGAAGGGAACCGATACCTTCCCGTTCTATATCGCAAAAGGACATACGGTATAGGGCGCTGCAGCGTGTCCGGGAGGACTGCGCGCAGCGCGTCAGATGCGGGAGTCGCCAAACGGATGTGCGGGCACATCCGCCTGGTTCGGTGTTCGCGGAAATAAACTGCAAGAGATAAAAGTACCGCCGGGGCATATGGCTCCGGCGGTTTTTCAAGGCATTTTTTTAGGCAGAAAAAATATCATCTTCCCAGGACGCCGTTAGAATGATATAATCCGTTTTGGGAGGAGAACATGAAAACAGAAATACAGATTGATAAAAAACAATTTTACAAAACCCTGGCGAGGCTTGCGCTGCCGATCGCGCTGCAGAATCTGATGCTTGCATCGGTTGCGGCGGGAGATGCACTGATGCTGGGGAGGGTTGCGCAAAATGAGATGACGGCAGTTTCCCTGGCGACGCAGATCCAGTTTGTACAGAATATGTTCGTCGCGGCGATCACAGGAGCGGGGGCTATTCTTGGCGCTCAGTACTGGGGAAAAGGCGATAAATACACGCTGGAAAACATATTTAACATGATCCTTCGGTTCAGCGGCGCTGTTTCAGCCCTGTTTTTTCTGGCCTGCGAGCTGGCGCCGGGGCTGCTTATGCGTTTGTTTACACCGGATGCCGCGCTGATCTCTATCGGCAGCTCCTATCTGCGCATTGCAGGTTGGTCGTATCTGCTCACAGGCATTTCCCAGTGCTATCTGGCTGTCATGAAGGTGTCAGAGCATGTGAAGCCCTGCGCATTTATCAGTTCCTGCGCGGTGCTCTTAAATATTGGTCTGAACGCGGTGTTTATTTTCGGACTGCTGGGTGCGCCGAGGATGCAGGCGTCGGGTGCGGCGCTTGCCACCACGATTTCCCGCATTGTGGAGCTTGTGCTGTGCATTGCGGTATCCTCGCAGAACACCTATATCCGTCCGGCGCCTGACAGATTTTTTAAGCTGCCGAAGCTGCTGATGAAGGATTTTGCGAGACAGTGCCTGCCGCTCATGGGCGGTTCCCTGTGCTGGGGAATCGGATTTACATCCTATACGGCTATCATGGGACATATGGGGACGGATGCGGCAGCGGCAAATTCCGTGGCAGCGGTTGTCCGCGATCTGATCTGCTGCATGTGCAACGGTATTGGAAGCGCGGCGGGGATCATGGTAGGAAACGAGCTTGGGGCGGGGCGCCTTGACCGCGGAAAGGCTTACGGAATAAAGCTGAAAAATATTTCTTATGTGATCGGATTTTTGTCTGCCGCCCTTGTGTTTGCCGTGTCGCCGTTTGTCGTAAAAATGGTGATCCTGACGCCGCAGGCGCGGGAGTATCTTGCGGGAATGATGGCGATCATCGGGGTATATATGATCGGACGCTGCATCAATACCGTCGTCATAAACGGGGTACTGGACGGAGGCGGCGATACGCTGTTTGATATGTACAGTCTGATCGTCTGTATGTGGCTGATCGCGATTCCGCTCGCGCTTGCAGGCGCGTTTATCCTGCACTGGTCGCCGCTGGTAGTCTATGCCTGCACCTGCCTGGATGAGGTGGGGAAGATCCCCTGGGTGATATTCCATTTCCGAAAATACAAGTGGGTGAAGGATCTGACAAGATAGGCTGAAAAAATGCCGGTGTATCTGCGCTGTTTAAAGTGGATGCCATGGATTATTGGAGAGTGTAACCGCCGGGACATGAGATCCCGGCGGATGTTTGTGCTGCTACAGGTGCGCTTTGATCTTCGCGATCATTTCTTCGTACTCTGCGTCGCTTAAATATTTTTTGTCCGGGTTCATCTGGAACACGCCGCCCCATTCGTCGCCGCCGTTATACTTTGGCACGAGATGGAAGTGCAGGTGGCAGCCGGTATCCCCGTAAGCGCCGTAGTTGAGCTTGTCCGGGTGGAAAGCGGCGTGGATCGCTTTCGCTGCTCTTGTGACGTCTGCAAAGAAGCGGTTGCGCTCGTCCTCGCTGATATCCACGATCTCACTCACATGATCCTTGTAGGCAACGATACAGCGCCCCGGTTTGCTTTGCTCCTTGAAAAGAATGAGCTGGCTCACGTCCAGATCGCAGATCTTAATGCCAAATTTCGCCAGCGGCTCGCCGCCGACACAGTAACCGCAGTTTGTGTCCTTCATAAAAAATCCTCCCATGATTATGTGTTTTTGCACTCCTGATATCACTGCTTTGCATAAGCTGTCCCTGCTTCCGCAAAAAATACAGGAGCTTTTCTTTAGTATAGCATATTGGCAGGATTTTTGCGTGATTTTTGTTGATTTTTGTTCGTTTTTTGTTCCGCGATTTTTGGAAAAAAAACGGTTGACATTGACGAATGTGTGTAATATAATTTCTCAGTGTGAGTAAGTGCGTAAACGTCCAAGCCAAAGCCCCGGTAGCGGCGTTTTGCTATATAACAGCGGTGTAACTTTCCAGCACCGCCAGGCAGTTTAATATTCAAGGAGGAAGACCAATGAAGAGTTTTATGGCGAGTCCGTCGACAATCGAAAGAAAATGGTATGTAGTTGATGCTACCGGATATACATTAGGACGTCTGTCATCAGAAGTAGCAAAGATTTTAAGAGGAAAACATAAACCGATTTTTACACCGCATATCGACACAGGCGATTATGTGATTATCGTAAATGCACAGAATATCAAAGTTACCGGAAAGAAGCTGGATCAGAAGATCTACTACCGTCATTCCGAGTACGTGGGCGGTATGAAGGAAACCACCCTGCGTGAAATGTTAAATAAGAAACCGGAGCGCGTGATCGAGCTGGCTGTAAAGGGCATGCTTCCGAAAGGACCGCTCGGCAGACAGATGATGACAAAGCTTCACGTTTATACCGGAGCAGAGCACGGACACGAAGCTCAGAAGCCGGAAACGCTGACATTTTAAACAGGAGGTAAAGAACATTGGCTAATTCAAGATATTATGGAACCGGAAGAAGAAAAAAATCCATCGCAAGAGTATATCTTGTACCGGGAACCGGCAAAATCACAATCAATAAAAGAGATATTGACAACTACCTTGGTCTGGAAACGCTGAAGGTTATCGTTCGTCAGCCGCTGGTAGCTACTGAAACGGTAGATAAATTTGATGTTCTGGTAAATGTCCGCGGCGGCGGCACAACCGGACAGGCAGGCGCTATCAGACACGGTATTTCCAGAGCACTGCTTCAGGCAGATCCGGACTACAGACCGGTGCTTAAGAAAGCAGGCTTCCTTACACGTGATCCGCGTATGAAAGAGCGTAAGAAATACGGTCTCAAAGCGGCTCGTCGCGCACCGCAGTTCAGCAAGCGTTAATCAGTTGGATTTTTACAATCGAAATGTTCAAAAACCCTGGAAAATCAATGTTTTCCGGGGTTTTTCTTGTGGTGCGCCTAGCGGCGCACGTTTCCAACAGGTGCAAGTCCTGAATCCGCCCGGTAGTGGGAAGGGTGCAGCCAATGGCAAGGGCGTCACTGTGAAGTGGGGTCTGAAGGAAGCCGGAGGCAAAGTTGTCGTGCGTGGTGTGGAAGGGGAGGTAAAATCTCCCCTATCCGATTGCTCCGGTCTGACCTGCTCTGACTCACTTTGATACGGCTTAACCCAACAGCCAGTCGGACAGGTTTTTGACCTGGATGCCGTTGTATTTTCCTACAGTGAGTCGATCTCCGGTCAAAACGATTTTCTCGTAGTTGTCCCGGATATTTGTCAATGGCTTCAGCTCACGGTCGAAGGTGTCTTGCGCAGTCATATCTGCTGTAACCTGAAAATAGGTATAGGTTCCCTGCTTTTCTGCAACAAAGTCTACTTCTGTATTACCAACCTTTCCAATCATAACACGGTAGCCCCGACGCAGAATTTCAAAATAAGTAATGTTCTCCAGCGAAAATCCTAAATCGTATTGACTGCGCGGCAGGATATGGTTCCGTAAGCCAAGATCTACAATATACAACTTTCGATTCGCTTTCAGAAGCTGTTTTCCCACGATATCAAAACGCTCTGCCGGATAGAAGATAAAGGATTCTGTGAGAGCCTCAACATAATCGCTCACCGTGTTAGGTGAAACTTTTCGTCCGTTTGAGGTCAGATAGTCGGTAATGCTTCGGATGGAGACCGGATTTCCGGCCACACTGGCCAGATATTTGGCAAGGGTCTTCAGCAGGAGAATATCCGTGATTTTTCTTTTATCCGGATCGGTTTCTTTCGCGCCTGACGATCTTCGATGTCCTTTACGATTACTGTATTGTAGATACCCTCTAAATAGGTGTCTACCTTTTCCGGGGTTCGGTTCATAACGGCAATATAAGGAAGGCCTCCGTCACGCATATATTCCGAAATCGGAACATAAAAGGAAGCTAGAAGGGCGGAGTTCCGAAATGAGAATATTCGGAATTTTTTGCAAAAAAATCTTTGATAAATCCTTGACAAACAACGGGAAAATGGGTATACTGTTAGACGAAAGCAAAAGAACTGCTTGAATATCATAAAGTAGAGTAGATCTTATACGTAAAGTGTCATCGGATGGGGAGACTTCCGGTGAACGAAGGTTTTACCGCGTTATATGATCGCTTCCGCTACTGCGTAAAAACATGAGATTCTGATGGGCCGGTCAGGATATTCTTGGTTTGCGCAGCATTTTTTTGCCCAAAATCAGCAGAAGATAACAGGAGGAAAAATCATTATGGGATTCAAATCAGACATTGAAATTGCACAGGAGACAGTGATGCAGCCGATTACCGAGATTGCGGCAAAAGCGGGCATTGATGAGAAATATCTGGAGCAGTATGGCAAATATAAAGCAAAGATCGACTACAACCTGTTAAAGGAAACGGACGCCGAGAACGGCAAGCTGATCCTTGTAACGGCGATCAACCCGACACCGGCAGGCGAAGGAAAGACCACGACCTCCGTAGGTCTGGCAGACGGTCTCGCAAAGATCGGCAAGAAGGTTATGGTAGCGCTGCGTGAGCCGTCCCTCGGACC
>UMDR01014401.1_pt1 | contig 29035 bp, 24 predicted proteins | sample 1964541 | NCBI WGS metagenome assembly UMDR01 (sample SAMEA4835999, study PRJEB28245) | human gut metagenome | biome: gut microbiome; material: fecal sample | place: Denmark | collected 2008 | reverse complement strand
TCATCAATTTCTGCTTGACTTTTTATTTGCAGACTATATTGAATGAGTATGCTATCATCATACCGCAATTTTGGGAAAAAAGAAAGTGCGCGGGAAGAAATAATTAGTATTCCATAAAAATAGACAGGTTTTCTTTGCCAAAAGTGGAAATAATAAACGAAAAAATTTTCTTTTTCGACGCAATAAGGCGATGTAAACTGAAAAATTCATAAAAAGGCGTCTGTTGCTTTGTGATTTTTGTAAAAACTGCGTAAAAGGTGTTCACTATTTTAAAAAGCTGTGTTATAATCATTTAAAACATAACATCAAGAGGTGATAACGTGATTAAGAAAGAAATGATTGCCATGCTGCTGGCAGGTGGTCAGGGCAGCCGTTTAGGCGTTCTGACATCCAAAGTAGCAAAACCGGCAGTTACTTTCGGCGGGAAATATCGCATCATCGACTTCCCCTTAAGCAACTGTATCAATTCCGGGGTAGATACGGTAGGTGTTCTGACGCAGTACCAGCCGCTGCGTCTTAATACGCATATCGGCATCGGCATTCCCTGGGATCTGGACCGCAATATCGGTGGTGTGAGCATCCTGCCGCCGTACGAAAAAAGTACGGATACCGAGTGGTACACAGGCACTGCAAACGCCATTTACCAGAACCTTACTTACATGGAAATGTTTCATCCCGAATATGTGCTCATCCTTGGCGGCGACCACATCTACAAGATGGATTATGAGGTTATGCTGGATTTCCACAAGGCAAGCGGCGCTGCAGTCAGCATCGCGGTGATGCCGGTCCCGTGGGAGGAGGCAAGCCGCTTCGGCGTCGTTGTTACAGATGACAACAGCAATATTACAGAGTTTCAGGAGAAACCAAAGGAACCAAAGAGTAATCTGGCGTCCATGGGAATCTACATATTCACATGGGAAGTGCTTCGGGAGGCACTGATCGCCAACGCAAATGTACCGGGCTGTGATTTTGGAAAACACGTTATACCCTATTGCTTTGATAAAGGTGAAAAACTGGTAGCATACGAATACAACGGATATTGGAAGGACGTGGGGACTTTAAGCTCCTACTGGGAAGCCAATATGGAACTGATCGACATTATCCCGGAATTCAATCTTTACGAAGAATTCTGGAAGATCTATACTTCAAGTGAAATCATTCCTCCGCAGTATGTATCGGCTGACGCGAAGATTGAACGCAGTATCATCGGCGACGGCACCGAAATCTATGGCGAGGTAAAAAGCTCGGTGATCGGAGCAGGCGTTACGATCGGAAAGGGCGCCGTGGTCCGGGATTCCATTATTATGAAAGGAACGGTGATCGGGGAAAACGCGGTGGTGGATCGCGCGATCATTGCGGAAAATGTAAATGTCGGTTCCGGTGTCGTGATGGGCATCGGAGAGGAAGCGCCCAATAAGTACAAACCGGCAGTGTATGCCGGCGGTCTTGTCACCATCGGCGAAAACAGTACCATTCCTGCTGATGTAAAGATTGGCAAAAACACCGCGATTTCCGGAAACACCGCGCCGGAGGACTACCCGGACGGCGTGCTGGAGAGCGGCGGATCAATTATTAAGGATGGTGATGTGGCATGAGAGCAGTAGGAATCATTTTAGCAGGCGGCAACAACCAGAAAATGCGGGAGCTGTCCAACAAAAGAGCGATTGCGGCCATGCCGGTGGCGGGAAGCTTTCGGAGTATCGATTTTGCTCTGAGCAGCATGACTAATTCGGGGATCCAGAAGGTAGCTGTTTTAACGCAGTACAATTCCCGCTCCTTAAACGAACATCTCAGCTCTTCAAAGTGGTGGGATTTCGGAAGAAAACAGGGAGGTCTGTTTGTATTTACGCCGACCATCACGGCAGGAAACAATTTCTGGTTCCGCGGAACCGCAGACGCACTTGCGCAGAATCTGGATTTTCTGAAAAGGTGCCATGAGCCGTATGTGGTGATCGCATCCGGCGACGGCGTCTACAAGCTGGATTACAGCAAGGTGCTGGAGTATCATATTGACAAGAAAGCAGACATTACCGTGGTCTGCACGGATGTACCTGAGGGAGACGACGTCAGCCGTTTTGGCGTCGTGAAGATGGACGACGACGGCAGGATCGAGAGCTTTGAGGAAAAGCCTATCGATGCAGTCGGGAATCTCATTTCTGCAGGTATTTACGTCATCCGAAGACGTCAGCTCATCGAATTGATCGAGAAGGCGGCGTCGGAGGACAGATTTGATTTCGTAAAGGATATTTTAGTCCGCTATAAAAATATGAAACGGATCTATGCATACAAGATGGATTCGTACTGGGCAAATATCTCTACGGTAGACGCTTATTACAAGACAAACATGGACTTCCTGAAACCCGAGGTACGGGACTATTTCTTCCGGCAGTATCCGGACGTGTACTCCAGGATCGAGGACATGCCGCCGGCAAAATACAATCCGGGCGCTGATGTGAGAAACAGCCTGGTATCCGCAGGGTGTATCGTAAACGGTAAGGTGGAAAATTCCATATTATTTAAGAAAGTATTTGTCGGAGAAAATTGTGTGATCAAAAATTCCATTATTCTCAACGATGTTTATATTGGCGACAATACGTATATTGAAAACTGCATCGTGGAAAGCCATGATACGATCCGCGCAAATTCCCGCCATGTCGGCGAGGGCGAAGTGAAGATCGTGGTGGAAACGAACGAAAGGTATGTCATGTGATGTCCGTAGAGGGCAGAGCCCGACCGATAAAAACAGACTGAAATGCTAACCTCTGCCCATAAAATACAATTTATGAGGAAGGAGGACCGGCTATGAATATCACAGACGTTAGAGTCCGCAAGGTAACAAAGGATGGAAAAATGAAGGCCGTTGTGTCCATTACAATTGATGATGAATTTGTTGTTCATGACATCAAAGTGATCGAGGGCGAGAAAGGCCTGTTTATTGCAATGCCCAGCAGGAAAGCTACGGATGGGGAATATCGCGATATTGCACATCCGATTAACTCTGGAACTCGTGACAGAATACAGAATCTTATTCTGAAAAAATATGAAGAAGCTTCTCAGGAAACTGATGAAGAGACGCTGTAAAGGGGTTTTACAGGCGCGGGGATGCTGCGAGAGCAGCATCCCTTTTTTTGTTATGTTTATTTATGATAAACTAAAATGCTACAAATAAATATAAAATATACGTATCTGATTTAGGAAACTTTAAAGAGTCTATTGAAAAATTTGTTTAATCTTTAAAAAAATATAAAATAATTCAATAAAAACAGTTGCTATTTTTGTGCTTTCAGTATACGATAGGATTACATAGATTATTACAGTGCGCGGTTTGGAAACATGCGCAGGAAGGAGTTTGTTATGGCTAGATTGATGATTAATCCGAAAAAGAAAGTCAGCAAAATTCATAAGGAAATCTACGGACATTTTTCCGAGCATTTGGGAAGATGTATTTATGAGGGGATTTACGTGGGCGAGGATTCCCTGATCCCCAACGTGAACGGTATGCGCTGTGACGTAGTGGAAGCGCTGAAAAAGATCAGAGTGCCGGTACTGCGCTGGCCGGGCGGCTGCTTTGCGGATGAATATCACTGGATGGACGGGATCGGACCGAAGGAAGAGCGAAAAAAGATGATCAATACGCACTGGGGCGGGGTTCTGGAGGACAACAGCTTCGGTACGCATGAGTATTTTGAGCTTTGCCGCCAGCTGGGCTGCGAGACCTATGTAAATGGCAATCTTGGCAGCGGCACTGTGCGGGAAATGTCGGAGTGGGTGGAGTACATTACGTTTCCGGGCGTATCTCCGATGGCGGATCTTCGCAGGAAAAACGGACATGATGAGCCGTGGAAGATTGATTTCTTTGGCGTAGGCAATGAAAACTGGGGATGCGGCGGTAATATGAACCCCGATTTCTATGCCAACGAATACCGGAGATACCAGACTTACGTGCGCAATTATCACACGGAAGGAGAAGAGGAGCAGCCGATCCAGAAGATCTGCTGCGGAGCTAACGTCGACGACTATGAGTGGACAAGGGACGTGCTGAAGACTTGTTTTAATCACTGCGAAGAGAAATTCCACGGCTTTATGGACGGATTATCACTGCACTATTATGTACATCCGGAAGGCTGGGAAATTAAGGGCAGCGCTACGGATTTTGACGATGCAGTATGGTACAAAACGCTCTCCAAAGCGTATTATATGGACGAGCTGATCCGCCGTCACGGTGCGATCATGGATTCCTATGATCCGGAGAAAAAGATCGGTATGATCGTGGACGAATGGGGAACCTGGTACACGGTAGAGCCGGGTACCAATCCGGGCTTCCTGTATCAGCAGAATACGATCCGGGATGCACTGGTAGCGGGAATCACCCTGAATATTTTTAATAAACATTCCGACCGCGTAAAAATGGCAAATCTGGCGCAGATCGTGAATGTGCTCCAGTCCGTGATCCTCACGGAGGGCGCGGATATGATCCTGACACCGACGTACCATGTGTTTGACATGTATAAGGATCATCAGGATGCGATGCTTCTGGACAGCTTTATCGATGCAGAGAAAATCGGCGTCTGCGGGGAATATCAGGTGCCGAACCTGACGGAATCCGTATCGATGGCGGAGGATGGTACGATACATATTACGGTGACGAACGCCTCCCTTACGGAATCGTATCCGGTGGATACGCAGATCCTTGATCAGGCGGCATGGAAAGTAACCGGCGAGATGGTGCAGGGAGAAATGCATGAGATGAATACGTTTGAGGATCCGGAATGTGTAAAAGTAAAGGCGTTTCAGGATATTGAAACGAAAGAGGACGGCTTCTCCTTTAAGATCCCGCCCTGCGCTGTGGTCCATCTGACCGTGAAGAAACAGTCATGAGCGGCGGGCTTCGGGTCTGCCGAAAATGCCTGCTTCGCGGGGAGTCCGGGAAAGAATATTTTGAAAATCTAAGAAATTATATTGCGAGCCTGGATGATGACGTGAGGGTGGAGCAGGAGATTTATGAAGAACGGCTCCATAAATGCGCACAGTGCGCGCAGCTTTTAAACGGAATGTGCCGTCTGTGCGGATGTTATGTGGAGCTTCGCGCGGCGATCAGGGTCCGAAAATGTCCTGCGGTGGATCGGCAATGGTAAGCATACGCCTGCGGGACGGCATTTTGGTGTAAAAACAAACATGGGAGGGTTTAAAAAGTGAAAATGAAGGTATGGATAGCAATGATATCTGCCGCGGTTCTGGCAGCTTCTGTCTGCGGATCGCTGTCTGCGGCGGAGAACGCGGAGGGGACGGCGGCCTCTGGCGGGGAAAAAACATTTTACGAGGGCGCGATTTCCCGCGCCAGTGTACATGATCCCTCGATCATCCGCGAGGGCGATACGTATTATGTATTTGGAAGCCATCTCGCCGCGGCGAAATCAGAGGATCTGGTAAACTGGGAGCAGCTTTGCAAGGATTACGAGAATCCGACAGACAATGCCATATACGGGAACCTGACGGAAAATTTTGCGGAGACGTTCGAGTGGGCGGGCTTTAACGACGGCGACTGCACGGGCGGCTACGCGATCTGGGCGCCGGATGTCCACTGGGATGCGGGGTATGTCTGGGAAGATGGGAGCAAGGGCGCGTATCTTTTATATTACAGCGCGTCTTCTTCCTGGAAACGCTCCTGCATTGGTCTGGCAGTATCAAAGACGATTGAAGGACCGTATGCGTATGTGGACACGATGATCTATTCCGGCTTTTCCAAAGAAAGCGGTGTGGACGAAAACAGCAAGATCGATACCAGGTGGGATAATGACTATCTGAACCTTACGGAGCTTCTGGAGCTTGGCTCGGCGAACGGCGGGATCGATGAGATCAGTGAAGAATGGTTTGGATCAGACGGGCTTTACAATTACAAGTATGCTCCCAATGCGATCGATCTAACGGCGGTAGAGGATAAGGACGGAAATCTGTACCTGGTGTACGGCTCCTGGTCCGGCGGACTTTATATCCTCAGGGTAGACGAGACGACGGGGCTTGTGATCTATCCGGGCACGGATTCCCAGGAAGAGGTTTCCGGCAATTTCACAGACCGTTATTACGGCACGCACATTGCGGGAAGCAAGCATCAGTCCGGCGAGGGCCCGTATATCCTTTACGATGAGGAAGCCGGTTACTATTATCTGTATGAGACGTATGGCGGTCTTACCGCGGACGGCGGCTACAATATGCGTATGTTCCGGTCTGAGAATATTTACGGTCCATATCTTGACGCGGCGGGAAATAACGCGGCGGACAGCGGCAAGGTAGAAAACTCCAAATACGGTATCAAGCTGATGGGCAATTATCAGTTTGACGGTCAGCGGGGCTACAAATCCGCCGGACATAATTCGGCGCTGATCGACGAGGACGGTCAGAGATATCTGATCTTCCATCAGCGGTTCAACGAAGGCTCCGAATACCATGAGGTGCGGGTACGCCAGCAATATCTGAATGAAGACGCGTGGCCCTGTACGGCGGTGTATGAGAATCGCAATGAGCGCATTGCCAATGTCGATGATTCTGCGGTGACGGGAATTTACGAATACATCAATCACGGAAAGGAAAACAGCCCTTCCATGCTGGAAACCGGCTCTTTGGAGCTGAAAGAGGACGGAACGGTAACAGGAGCCTTTGAGGGAACCTGGAGCAAGAAGGATTCCGGAAAGGGATACGATTACGTGACGATCACCATGGATACCGGACTGGAATTTAAAGGGATTTTCTACGAGCAGACCAACGACGAAGGGGAAAAGAAGATGACCTTTTCTGCGATTGGCGGAAACAACGCCTGTATCTGGGGAAGCATGAAGTAAAGTGCAAAAAAGGCTGAAAGGAAAAACAGGATTCCTTTCAGCCATCTTTACGATCCGTATTATTGTTCCTGGTCTATCCTGGACGCCATAGCGTCTTCCTGCAGCTCGTCGGGCAGGTATTTCCGGAATACATAGACGAAAACGCAGGAGGTAAGGTAGCCGAATATGCCGGCTCCCGCGATCAGCATCAAGCCCATAAAGGGCGGAAATACCAGCGTCAGCAGAACAAAAGTAGCAAGAATGAATGCCAGAAACAGGGTCCACTGAAAATTTGACAGGGACATAAGGAATGCATTTTTGAGGTTGTCTAAAATGCGGTTCTCAAATTTTGCCTGCACCGGGAAAATGTAAAGAACAGTGCAGAAAAACGGGATCAGGAGCATGGAGCAGCTGACCAGCATGATTTTTCCGAGCACACCTTCCACAGAAAGCCCGATCCAGAGATCCATGTAAAGGATGCCGCCGACTGCCAGAAGCAAAAGCCAGATCAGAGTGGACTGCCGGAAGTTGGATTTAAAAGCGCCAAAAAAGTTGCCGGTGATATACCCTTCATCTCTCCGGATGCGCTTCATGCAGGAAGAATAAAGGGCGGTAGTGGAAGCCCCGATCGTCACGATGGGGAGACTGCAGATGATCCACAGGATATGAAGCAATACGATATCCGCTACCAGATAAAGAAATCTGGAAAGCCAGCTGTTAAACGAAAATATATTCATAGGCAACTCCTTTTACATTTTTTTGTCGAACAGGTTCTTTGTATATTATATCGTGCATTGTGCGAAAAGTCGATAGCAAACCTGTGCAAAAAGACATAAAAATTTTAGCTAAATGTGTAGTAATTTAACAAAAACTAAAACAGTAATTGCATATGCCGAAAAGGTAGTGTAGAATAAAACGGATTACCTGATAAAACAACAGGAGGAAGATGAGATTATGAATAGAAAGAAAATCTGTATTACGGAATATAATCAGCCGCTGATCGAGTGCCGCGCAGATCCTTATGTGTTCCGTGCGCAGGATGGAACTTATTATTTTATGGGATCCGCACCGGAATACGACCGGCTGGCTATCCGCCATGCCGATACCATTGCCGGGCTGAAAGACGCAGAAGAAAAAACGGTCTGGACAAAGCACGAGAGCGGGCCGATGAGTCTGCATATCTGGGCGCCGGAGCTGCATTATCTGGACGGCCGCTGGTTTATTTATTATGCGGCAAGCGAGGTCGGTAATAAATGGAAGCTGCGTCCCTACGTATTGGAGTGTACGGGAAACGATCCGATGAACGATCCCTGGGAGGAGCGCGGGATGATCCAGCCGGCGGACGGGGATAAGTTCAGCTTCCGGGATTTCTCTCTGGATGCGACGATCCTTGAACATAAAGGGGAAAAATATTTCGTCTGGGCGGAAAAGGTGAATAAGGGAAAGAAGATCTCCAACCTCTATATCGCCAGAATGGAGTCGCCTTATAAGCTTGCCACAGCGCAGGTGCTTCTTACGACGCCGGACTATGACTGGGAACGCGTAAACTTCTGGGTAAATGAGGGGCCGGCCTTCTTAAAGCATGGCGGAAAGATATTTATGACATATTCCGCAAGCTCCACAGGCGCCTGCTACTGCATGGGAATGCTGAGCATTGACGAGGACGCGGACCTTCTGGATCCGCATGCCTGGAAGAAGGAGCGCTATCCGGTGCTGGCTACCGATCCTGAGAAAGGTATTTTTGGCCCCGGTCACAATTCCTTTGTAAAAGGCGAGGATGGCGTTACGGATTACTGCGTGTACCATGCACGCCAGTATGAAAAGATCACCGGAAACTCTCTGTATGACATCAATCGCCATGCGATGGTGATGAAGCTTACCTACGATAAAAAAGGATTTCCGGTATTTGATTACAAACCAAATTTATTTTAGAAAAATATAAAGTAATATATTCTCCTTAAATTTTTTGTAAAAAATGACCAAAATAAAACTGGCATTTTCATGAAAATCTAACAAAATATCGTTTTTTATTTAGAAAAATGTAAAAAATCATAGACAAAACTAAAATATTCTGATATAGTATTGTTATCATCAAAAAGCGCATGGAAAACCACACGCAAAATAAGAAGGAGGATATTAAGATGAGCAGTAAAAAACTTATGGTTCTTGGATTGGCAGCAGTGATGACCTGCGGTTCCGTGTCCATGGTACAGGCAGATGACGGCGCAAAGCTGAGCATGTTTGTATATGCGAATGAGCAGGAGCAGGCGATCGTCCAGAACATGATCAAGCAGTTCGAGGAAGCAAACGGATGCACCGTTGAGGTTCAGTTCTCCACGAAGGACGACTACAACACAACGCTGACCGGTATGATGACAGCGAGAGATCTGCCGGATGTATTCTACGTAGGACCGGAAACAGTTTCTCAGTACGTAGACAACGGCTATATCACCTCCCTGACTCCGCTCCTGGAAGCAGCAGGTCTTTCCACGGACGACATGATGCAGGATATCCTGGACAACTATCGCTACGATGGAGAGTCTACCGGTACCGGCGATCTGTACGGACTTCCGTATGATTCTTCCGTATTTGCATACGCTTACAACAAAGAGCTGTTTGACGAAGCAGGACTGGATTATCCGGATCCGGACAACCCCTATACATACGACGAATTCGTGGAAGTCTGCAAACAGCTGACAAAGGATACGGACGGCGACGGTGAGATCGATCAGTGGGGCATGGGTGCAGCAAATGCCTTTATGCTGTATCAGTATGTATGGTCAAACGGCGCAAGCTTCCTTTCCGATGATTACAGAACCGTAACCATCGACACGCCGGAGTTTATCGAAGCATGCCAGAAATTCGTAGATCTGACGCTTGTACATCAGGTAACGCCGACCGTAGAGCAGGATGCTTCCCTTGGTGTATATCAGAGATGGCTTGCAGGACAGGAAGCCTTCTATGCATGCGGTACTTGGGATGTAGCTGCTTTCATGGATGATGAGACTTTCCCGTTTGAATGGGATCTGTGCCTGTATCCGACACTTTCCACCGGCAAATCCATGACCTGGTGCGGAACCGTTGGCTACTGTGTGGCAGAAAGCTCTGAAAACAAAGATCTTGCCGCAAAACTCGCTTACTTTATGAGTGCTGATGAGGATGGAAACAGAGAAATGTCCGGTATCACGACCGGTCAGTCCATCCGCCTCCCGAACATCACCTCCATGGCAGAGGGCGAATTTAAGGATGCCGTTACAAACGGCGAGCTTCCGTACCCGAGCAACGTAGACGTATTCTTCAACTACCTGAACGGAACGGAAAACGCAGGCGTAAGATTTATCGAGTCCACCTACACCCCGAGCGCAGGCTGGCTGGATAGATTCTTTGAAGGTTTCGATACCGTAAAGAACGGCAGCGTAACCGTAGAAGAGTATATTGCAGAAGTTCAGCCGGAAATGCAGGAGCTCCTGGATGAAGCATGGGAAATGGTAGAATAAGATAAAACAGATAAAACAGAATCAGACGAGGGAGAACAGCCGGCCGCCATAAGTCCGCGGCCGGCTCTCTTTCTATAAAAAATGAAAATGCAGTTTTTGTCTGTATTGGAGGTGGAAATTCGTGAGTGGTAACGTAGCGAAACGTAAAAAAATGAGTAAAGCAGCTTTTAAAGAGCATTGCTGGGGGCTTGCATTTGTGGCTCCGCCTTTTATCGGCTTTTTGATCTTCATGGCGTTCCCGATCGTCTTCGCGTTTATTGCCAGCCTGACTAAATGGACTGGTATGAACAACATGCTGGACAACTTCGTCGGTCTCAGAAACTATATCAAGCTCTTTACCGATGACCGTTTCTGGAAGGTATTGCTGAACACCATTATTTACATGCTCGGCATTCCCTGCGGTATGATCCTCGGTATTATCATTGCCATGGGTATGAACCGTAAGATCAGAGGCATCAAGGTACTTCGTACCATGTACTATATTCCGGTTATTTCTTCACTGGTTGCGGTATCTATCCTTTGGATGTGGGTATTCAACTACGATTACGGTCTGCTTAACAGCATTATAAAGCTGATATCCGGCCAACATGGTCCTAACTGGCTTGGAGATGAATTCTGGGTAAAGGTGGCAATGATCATCTTTATGACATGGAAAGGTCTTGGAACCTCCATTATCCTGTATCTGTCCGGTCTGCAGGGCATCCCCAAAGACTACTATGAGGCGGCGAAGATCGATGGCGCGAGCGGCTGGAATCTGTTCCGCAATATTACCTGGCCGCTGGTATCCCCTGTTACCTTCTACCTGCTGATCACCGGTCTTATCGGCGGTTTCCAGGTATTTGTAGAGGTACTCGTTATGGTTCCGAACGGCGGTCTGAACTACAGCGCCGCGACGGTAGTATTTTACCTGTACGATAAGGCGTTCGGCAACAACCAGATGGGTTATGCATCCGCAATGGCCTTCATTCTGGCGATCATCATCTTTATCATAACAGCGATCAACTTTGTCGGCCAGGATAAATGGGTTAAGACGATTGAGTAGGGGGTGGAAAGAAAATGGCGAAAAATGATGAAAAAGCTTCGGGTGGTATGACCTCGAAAGAACGCAGGACGAATGTGATCGTGTTTATCCTGCTTTGCCTTGGCGCGGTAGCCATGGTATTTCCGCTGGTGTATATGATTTTTGCTTCTTTCATGACAAAGAATCAGATACTTTCCGCGAACTTTAGCCTGATCCCGAATCCGTGGAAATTCGGTAAATATTCGGAAGTGCTGGCGAAACCGGAATTCCTGCGAGGTGTGCGCAACACCCTGATCGTTGAGATCCCGGTGCTGTTAGTCGGCAGCTTTACCTCTTCCCTGGCGGCTTTCTCGTTCAGTAAGCTGAAATTTAAAGGGAAAAACGGAATCTTCCTGGGACTTCTGGCAACGATGATGATTCCCTTTGCCGTTGTTATGATCCCTCAGTACGTAATGTTCACAAGAATGGGTCTGACAAACAACCTGCTTCCTCTGATCCTGCCTGGTCTGTTTGGTAATGTCAGCATGATCTTCTTCCTGCGGCAGAACCTGACCAGCATTCCGGATGCATTGGTGGAGGCGGCAAAGATCGACGGATGCGGTTATTTCAAGATTTACTATGCGGTGTTCCTTCCGCTGATGAAGGGCGCGCTGATGACGCAGGCGATCCTGTGGTTCATGGGTATCTGGAATGATTATCTCGCACCGACGATCTTCGTATCCAAGGATAAGTGGTACACACTGCAGGTAGTTATCCGTATGTTTAATTCTGCCTATGCAGTAAACAGTGATTATCCGCTGATCATGGCAGCTTCCGTATTGTCGCTGCTGCCGACTCTGGTACTGTTTTTCATATTCCAGAGATACATCATCGAATCGATGGCGCTTACCGGCGTAAAGGGCTAATAAGTATACAATTCAACAGATGAAAAAGGGGCAGCGGAAAAATTTTACGGCTGCCCCTTTTCAAAACAGAAAGGGAGAAAAACATGGAAGGTTTGCTGCGGCTGAATGACTATCACATAAAATCAAACGCTTTTGCAGGAGCCCATGATCCTTCTATGATGTGGGATCCTGTCACAAAAAAATATTATTCTTACTGTACGGACGCATACGGACCGGAGCTCGGACTGCCGGATGAGATCGGGATCCCGGTACGAAGCTCTGCCGATCTGGTGCACTTTCGTTACGAGAAGTGTGTGCTTTCCACAAAAGCGATCGCGCAGGGACGGGATAACGGCGGGTATCCGCCCACCCCAAATTTCTGGGCTCCTTTTACCGAGTATGTGAAAGGCGAGTATCGGATGTATTATTCTGCAACCAGAAGCTTTGGCAGTTCGGAATCCAGGATCTGGCTGGCAGCGGCAAAGCATCCGCTGGGGCCTTTTGAAAACCGGGGCGTGGTGGCAGACACCTGGGGAACGGACGACACCTATCCGAATGCCATTGATCCGCATATCATCCGGGCAAAAGAGCGCTGCTATCTGGTATATGGTTCCTTCTTCGGGGGGATTTACATAAAGGAACTGGAGGCGTCCACCGGGCTTCCTCTGGATGGGGATCCGAAAACTTTAGGAACCTGTATCTCGAGAAAAGGACGTCCGCCGAAGCTGGACGGGCCTGAGGGGGCGGCTGTGATCTATGTGCCGGAGACTGGGTATTTTTATCTGTTCCAGTCCTACGGCTGGCTGGGGAATAATTATGATGTCCGGGTGGGCAGAAGCAGGACGGTGACCGGACCCTATACAGATCGGGAAGGAAAAAATCTTGTGGAAGAAAGCATGGGAGAAAAGATCGCAAACAGCTATCGGTTTAACGCTTGCGCTCCCGGTGTGGGATCGGAAAATGCCGGATGGAAATGGGGAGGCTTTCGCGGACCGGGACACGGCGTGCCGTTTTATGATCCGGTGCGGAAACAGTATTTTTTCGTGCACCATATCCGTGACGGGGCAATGGCGGAGAGTTACCGTGATGAGTATGAGAACCGTCTGAGTTTTAAAAAGCATTACCTGATGGTGCGTCCGATGTTTCTGATCGACGGATGGCCGGCGCTCGGGCCGGAACCCTTTGCCGGAGAGGCGCTGGAGAAGATTCCGGCGGAAGAACTCTGCGGCTCCTGGGAGATCGTAGAACTGGACGATAAGGATAATGAACAGAAAATTTCGAAGGAGGTTCATCTGGAAAAAGAAAGCGTATATTTCCGGCATTTTGCCGCGTATAGGGGCTGGGATTACGAAAATCAGAAAAATGCTATTTTTTTGACAGGATTTTTGGAAACAGGCATTGCATTTTGGGGAAAACTCTTGTAAAATGGACTCAATTAGTTTGGCTTTATCTAAAACAAACCGGGTATTTCAGAAGAACAATGCAAAGGGGAAGGGAAAATGCTGCATGTTAAAAATATTGGCGATGGACTGGAATTATTTAAGGCACTTGGCTCAGATGTCCGGATCGCGATTCTGAAGCTTCTGCTGAAGGAAAAAGAGCTCAGCATGAACGAGATCGCGGTCCGTCTGGGAATAACCAACGGCGCGCTTACAAGTCACATCAAGAAATTAGAAGAAAACGGACTGGTAAAGATTTCAATCGAGCGTGGCTCGCACGGGAATCAGAAACTGTGCAGTGTAGCAGAGGATAAGATCCTCATTGAGATAGAATCGGAAGAAAACCAGCACAGCGGACAGATATACAATGCGGAATTAAAAGTGGGGCATTACGCAAACTACGAGGCGTATCCTACCTGTGGTCTTGCCACGACGGAGCATCTGATCGGGGAAGTGGACGATCCAAGATACTTTGCGCATACGGATCGGATCAATGCGGGGATTTTATGGTTTACCCGGGGGTACGTAGAGTATATCATTCCAAATCTTTTGCCGGAGGGGTCGCGGATCGATCAGCTTACGCTGTCCTTTGAGATCGGCTCGGAGGCGCCGGGCGTAAGCTGCGACTGGCCATCGGACATCTCTTTCTATTTAAACGATGAATGGGTGGGAATGTGGACGAGCGCCGGCGATTTTGGAGACGTGAGGGGGATCTTTACGCCGGGCTGGTGGCCGCCGAACTGGAATCAGTACGGCGTGTTAAAGATGCTGATGATCAATCATAAGGGGACCTTTATCGATGGAATGAAGGTGTCCAGTGTGACGATCGATCATCTGCACATCGACTACAAGAGCACGCTGCGTTTTAAGTTTATGGTTCCGGGCGATGCATTAAATACCGGAGGTCTCACCCTCTTTGGAGAGGGATTCGGCAATTACAATCAGGATATCAAGATCCGGATTTCCTATAGCAGAATGAGTTAGAAAGCAAATTTTATAATCTGTTTACTTGCTGTTTTGCGAAAAAGGCAGTATACTATTTGGGAACAAGGAGGCGGTTATTATGACCAAGATTGATATTATCTCCGGCTTTCTGGGAGCCGGAAAAACGACACTGATTAAAAAGCTGCTGAAGGAGGCGTTCTCCGGGGAGCAGGTGGTACTGATTGAAAATGAATTTGGAGAGATCGGCATCGACGGCGGATTTCTGAAGGAATCCGGCATCGAGATCCGGGAGATGAACTCCGGGTGCATCTGCTGCTCGCTGGTGGGCGATTTCGGAAAATCCTTAAAGGAAGTGGTGGATACCTACCATCCGGACCGCATTCTCATCGAGCCGTCGGGCGTTGGCAAGCTTTCGGATGTCATTAAGGCGGTGCAGGATGTGCAGGAGCAGATCGACGCGAAGCTGAACAGCTTCACGACGGTTGTGGACGTCACAAAGTGCAAAATTTATAATAAAAACTTCGGCGAATTTTTCAGCAACCAGATTGAATATGCCGGTGCGATCATCCTCAGCAGAACCGACAAGGCGAAGCCGGAAAAAGTGCAGGAGAGCCTTGCGATCCTGCGTGCGCTGAACGCGAAAGCACCGATCATTACGACGCCGATCGCCAGTCTGACCGGCGAAAAGCTGCTGGATACGATGGAGGGAAGCAAGTCTCTGGAGGAAGAGCTGCTTGGCGAGCTTCGCTGCCCGGAGTGCGGCGAGGTGCATGAGCACGGCGAGGAGTGCTGCTGCGGCCACGATCATGACCATGAGCATCATCATGACCACGAAGAGCATGACCATGAGCATCATCATGATCACGAAGAGCATGACCATGAGCATCATCACGACCACGAAGAGCATGACCATGAGCATCATCACGATCATGAAGAGCATGACCACGGGCATCATCACGATCATGACGGGGAGTGCGGCTGCGGACATGACCACGATCACGAGCATCACCATCACGGACATCATCATGCGGATGAGGTGTTCACAAGCTGGGGATGTGAGACGATCAAAACGTACACGAAAGAAGAAATCAACCGGATCCTGCATACGCTGGAGAGCGACAGCGCTTACGGCACGATCCTGCGCGCAAAGGGCATGGTAGCAGGTGCGGACGGCGAGTGGATCTATTTTGACATGGTGCCGGAGGAACATGAGGTGCGCAGCGGCGCGGCGGAATATACCGGTCGTCTCTGCGTGATCGGTTCTGCTTTGAACGAAGCAAAGCTGGCAGAGCTGTTCGGCGTTTAGGACGGAGGGATTTTCATGAACCAGCCAAGTGTTATGGTTTATCTGATGACCGGATTTCTGGACAGTGGAAAGACGCAGTTTTTAAAATTTACGCTGTCGCAGGATTACTTTCAGATCCGCGGCAAGACGCTGCTGCTTCTCTGTGAGGACGGCGAGGAAGAGTACGACCCGGAGGAACTGAAAAAATATCATGTAGTGATCGAGCGCGTGGAGCGGCAGGAGGAGCTGACAGAAGATTACCTCAAAATGCTGGACAAAAAGCATCGCCCGAAGCGCGTGGTTGTGGAATACAACGGCATGTGGAAGGTAAGCGATTTTGAAAAACTGAAACTCCCGTATGGCTGGGAGATGGAACAGAAGCTGACTACAGTGGACGCAAGTACTTTCCAGATGTACCTGACGAATTTAAAGCCGCTGTTTGTGGAAATGGTGCGCGGCTCGGAGCTGGTGCTTTTCAACCGCTGCGAGGACATTAAGCCGCTGGCAGGCTACCGCCGGAGCGTTAAGGTGGTCAGCCCGCAGGCGGAGGTAGTCTTCGAGGACGAAGAGGGCGAGATCGAGAATATTTTCGGCGACGAGATGCCCTATGATATGAACGCGCCTGTCATTGAAATCCGCCCGGAGGATTACGGAATCTGGTTTGTCGATGTGATGGAGAATCAGGAGCGGTACCGCGGAAAGATCGTGGAATTTACGCTGCAGGCAAAGAAATATCCCGGCTTCCCGACCGGCGTGTTTGTGCCGGGGCGCACGGCGATGACCTGCTGCGCGGACGACACGACCTTCCTTGGGTATGTCTGCAAATGCGGCAAGGAACCGGAGCCGGAGGACGGCGCCTGGGTGAAGATCCAGGCGAAGATCGACTTTGCGCATCTCTCCGTATACCGCGGCGTCGGCCCGGTGCTGAAGGCACAGCACATTGAGCCGGCGGAGGAGATTAAAGAGATGGTGTATTTTAACTAGCAGGATCGCGGGGTGCAGCCCGTCTGCCGCGCTGAAAACAGTGGCGGTGACGGCTGCGCTTTTTTTATGCGCAAATTCGTGTGGAAAATTGAGCAGAAGAAACAAAGAACAGTGGTTCACAAATTTTACCATAAATGATACAATAAATACGCAAATGCGAGTTTGAGAGGAGGATTTATCATGAGCAATACGATCGATGCTATACTGTCAAGAAGAAGTATCCGCAAATACAAACCGGACATGGTTCCGAAGGAAATCATTGAGAAGATCGTGCAGGCGGGCACTTATGCAGCCACCGGCATGGGGAAGCAGTCGCCTGTCATTCTGGCGGTGACAAATAAAGAGCTGCGTGATAAGCTTTCAAAAATGAATGCTGAGGTTATGGGAACCGTATCTGATCCGTTTTACGGGGCGCCGGTCGTGCTGGTGGTGCTTGCGGACAAAAGCCGGCCCACATACGTTTACGACGGCAGTCTGGTGATGGGAAATCTGATGCTGGCGGCGCACGAGCTGGGCATTGCGAGCTGCTGGATCCACCGCGCGAAGGAGGAGTTTGAAAGCCCGGAGGGCAAAGAAATTTTAAGATCGCTTGGCATTGAGGGCGATTATGAAGGAATCGGACACTGCATTCTGGGGTATGCTGATATGGAAGCGCCCAAGGCAGCGCCGCGGAAAGAAAATTACGTATATTTCGCAGAGTAAAAACGGTGGAAACGGGACATGTATATCATAGCAGGACTTGGAAATCCGGGCAGACAGTATGCCCATACCAGGCACAACGTGGGATTTGATGCCATAGATGTGCTTGCAGAGAAATATAATATAAAAGTAGAGAATGCAAAGGGCAGGGCGCTGACGGGCAGCGGAAGGATCGAAGGACAGAGCGTGCTGCTGGTAAAGCCGCTCACCTACATGAATTTAAGCGGCGAGAGCATCCGGGCGCTGACGGACTTCTATAAAATTGACGAGACATCGCAGCTCATTGTCATTTACGACGATATCAGTCTGCCGCCGGGACAGCTTCGCATCCGTGAAAAAGGCAGCGCCGGCGGGCACAACGGCATAAAAAGCATCATTTCCCATCTGGGCGGACAGGAGTTTCTGCGCATTAAGGTGGGTGTCGGGGAGAAGCCGGCGGGCTGGGATCTGGCGGATTACGTGCTCAGCCGCTTTGCAGAGGACGACCGCAAAAAAGTGGAGGAAGCGCTTGAAAGGGCCGCCGATGCCGCTGTGTGTCTGATGACGGACGGCGTGGAGGCGGCGATGAATGAATATAACAGGAAGGTATCAGAATGAAAGCATTTACTGCTCCGCTGAAAAATCTGGAGGAGTTTGAGCAGCTATGCTCCGGCTTAAAGAAAAACCGGGGCATCCTGCAGGTGTCCGGCTGCATCGAGGCGCAGAAATCGCATCTGATGTACTGCGTGGGCGAGCCGTACCGGAAGAAGCTGATCATCACATACAGCGATCTGCGTGCGAAGGAAATCTACGAAAACTACCGCTTTTTCGACCGGAAGGTGCTGCTGTACCCGGCGCGGGACCTGATGTTTTACAGCGCGGATATCCGCAGCCACCAGATCGGGCAGCAGCGCATGGCAGTTCTGCGGGAGCTTTTAGAGGAAGAGCAGGTTACGGTGATCACAACCCTTCCGGGGTGTATGGAGCATGTGCTGCCGCTTTCCGGTATCCGGGAGCATGTGCTGGAATTTGCGCAGGACAGCGAACTGAGCCTGGAGAAGCTCTCAGGACAGCTCGTCGAGATGGGCTACGAAAAGACGGCGCAGGTGGATGCGCCGGGGCAGTTTGCTATCCGCGGCGGCATTGTGGATATTTTTCCGCTGACAGAAGAAAATCCCGTCCGCATCGAGCTGTGGGGAGATGAGATCGACTCCATCCGCAGCTTTGACGCCCAGAGCCAGCGCTCTATTGAAAATCTGGAATCTGTGCGTGTCTATCCGGCAAGCGAGATCGTTATCAGCGATGCGCAGGCGGCAAAAGCGGCGGAGCGCATCAAAAAAGAAAGCAAAAAACAGGAAAAAATCTTCCGCGAGGAAATGAAGACGGAGGAGGCGCACCGGATTAAGACGGCGGCGCAGGAAATCTGCGATCGTCTGCTGGAGCTTGAGGAGCGCACCGGGCTGGAAGCATTTATTCCTTACTTTTATGAAAAGACGGTATCCTTTCTGGACTATTTCGGACAGGACGCTTTGATTTTGCTGGATGAGCCGAACCGCATTGCCGAGGAAGGGCGTGCGGTGCAGGAGGAGTTTTCCGAGAATATGAAGAGCCGTCTGGAGAAGGGCTACATTCTGCCGGGGCAGACGGGAATCCTGTACGGACAGCAGGAGATCATCGGCGAGCTGAACCGCCGGAATTGTCTGGCACTCTGCATCATGGATCTGCCGCGCGATGAATGGAACATTACGGGCAGATACAACATGACCGTGCGCTCCATCAGCTCCTACAACAGCAGCTTTGAGCAGCTTGTGAAGGATCTCGGGCGCTGGAAAAAGGAGGGCTACCGGGTGGCGCTTCTGTGCGCCTCACGCACGCGCGCCATGCGTCTTGCAGAGGATCTGCGCGATCACGAGCTGAACAGCTTTTTCACGGAGGATATGGACCGGGAGATCCAGCCGGGAGAAATTCTGCTCGCGCGGGGAAACACGCACAAGGGATATGAGTATCCGCTGATCCGTTTTGCGGTGATCACGGAAAGCGATATTTTTGGAAAAGAAAAGAAACGGCGCAAAAAGCAGCGGCGCTATGAGGGCACAAAGATCGCCAGCTTTGCCGATCTGAATGTCGGAGATTATGTGGTGCATGAAAGTCATGGACTTGGTATCTACCGCGGTATCGAAAAAATTGAGGTAGATCATGTCATGAAGGATTACATGAAGATCGAGTACAGCGGCGGCAGCAATCTTTACGTGCTGGCGACACAGTCGGATGTTATCCAGAAGTATGCAGGCTCCGAGGCAAAAACGCCGAAGCTCAATAAGCTGGGCACGCAGGAGTGGAATAAGACGCGCACCCGCGTGCGCGCAGCGGTGCAGAACATCGCAAAGGAGCTGGTGGCGCTCTACGCCGAGCGGCAGGAAAAAAAAGGTTTTGCCTACGGGGCGGACACCGTCTGGCAGCGCGAGTTTGAGGAAATGTTTGAGTTTGAGGAGACGGACGACCAGCTTGCAGCGATCGAGGCGACCAAGCGCGATATGGAGAGTACGAAGATCATGGACCGCCTGATCTGTGGGGACGTGGGCTTCGGAAAAACAGAGATCGCGATCCGCGCGGCGTTCAAGGCAGTGCAGGAGGGCAAGCAGGTGGTATATCTGGTGCCGACTACCATTCTCGCGCAGCAGCATTACAATACCTTTGTGCAGCGCATGAAGGATTTTCCGGTGCGTGTGGATCTGCTGTGCCGTTTCCGCACGCCTGCGGAGCAGAAAAAAACGCTGGTGGATTTAAAGAAAGGGCTTGTCGACATCCTGATCGGTACGCACCGCGTGCTCTCAAAGGATGTGGAATACAAGGATCTCGGCCTGCTGGTGATCGACGAGGAACAGCGCTTCGGCGTTACGCATAAAGAGAAAATCAAACAGTTAAAGACAAATGTGGATGTACTCACGCTCACAGCGACGCCGATCCCGCGCACGCTGCATATGAGCCTGATCGGTATCCGTGATATGAGCGTGCTGGAGGAGCCGCCGATGGAGCGGACCGCTATCCAGACCTATGTTATGGAGTATAATGAAGAAATGGTGCGCGAAGCGATCAGCCGCGAGCTGGCGCGGGGCGGGCAGGTTTACTATGTCTATAACCGTGTCAATACTATCGTGGAGATGACAAATAAAATCGCAAAGCTGCTGCCGGAGGCAAATGTAGCGTTCGCTCACGGCCAGATGAAGGAGCGCGAGCTGGAGCGCATCATGTACGATTTTATCAACGGCGACATCGACGTGCTGGTGTCTACCACCATCATCGAGACGGGGCTGGACATTTCGAACGTTAATACCATGATCATCCACGACGCTGACACGATGGGGCTTTCCCAGCTCTATCAGCTTCGCGGGCGCGTGGGACGTTCAAACCGGACGGCATACGCATTTCTGATGTACCGCAGAAACAAGATGCTCAAAGAGGTGGCGGAAAAGCGGCTGCACGCCATCCGGGAATTTACCGAGCTGGGCAGCGGCATCAAAATTGCCATGCGCGACCTGGAGATCCGCGGAGCGGGCAACTTGCTTGGCGCGGAGCAGCACGGGCACATGGAGGCGATCGGCTACGATCTTTACTGCAAGATGCTCAATGAGTCTGTCCGTGCGCTGAAGGGCGAGATGAGTCCGGCGGACAACTTTGAGACGACGATCGATCTGGACATCGACGCCTACATCCCGGAAAAATATATCCGCAACGAGTATCAGAAGCTGGATATTTACAAACGGATCGCGACGATCGGGAACCAGGAGGAATACGACGATATGCTGGAGGAGCTGATGGACCGCTTTGGGGAGCCGCCGAGGGCTGTGCAGAACCTGCTGGCGATCGCGCATCTGAAGGCGATCGCACACAGTGCCTATGTGGCAGAACTGACGCAGAAGGGCGATTACATCCGATTCGTCATGTACGAAAAAACGCCCGCCGACCCGAAAAAGATAGAAGCCTGCATTGCAAAGCACGGCGGAAAGCTAAAATTCGTGATGGAGGGGCGACCTTATTTTCTGTATGCAAAGCCGCGCGTCAGCGCAAAGGATAACGCGGACGTGCTGACGCTGACAAGAGAACTTCTTACAGATATCGCAGGATGTTTGCAATAAAAAATGTTGCGATATCAGTAAAAACGCGCTATACTACTTAATAGCATGTTCGAAAAAAGAAGGTAAAGCGAGGAGAATACGTATGAACAGGTTTGGAAAAAGATGGATTGCAGCAGGACTTTGCGCCGCACTGGCGGCATCAATGCTTACGGGCTGCTCCTCTGTGAATAAAAATGATGTGGTAATGACGGTGGATGATACGAAGGTCACACTTGGCGAGGCGGCATTCTGGCTGCGTTACAACCAGGCGAACACAGAAATGTATCTTGGCGGACTTTTCGGGGATGGCAATATGTGGGAGCAGGATCTTTTTGGCACGGGAGAAGCCTACGGCACCACCATTAAGGAGCAGATCCTGGAAGATATCAAAGAAATGGTTCTGATGGAGCAGCACGCGTCCGAGTATAGTGTAGCGCTGACAGCGGAGGAGGAAGCGGCGATCGACGAGGCGGCGCAGGCGTTCTTTGAAGCAAACGATGACAAGACCCTGAAGGCAATGTATGCCGATGCGGAGACAGTAGATCGTATGCTGACGCTGCGCACGATCCGTGAAAAGATGGAGACGGAGATCAAGAAGGGTGTCGACACAAATGTTACCGATGAGGAGGCGGCGCAGAAATCGATCCAGTATGTAAGCTTTACGGCGTCGTCGACCACTGATGAGGATGGAAATACGGTCGATCCGACGGATGAAGAGAAGGAAGCTGTGAAACAGCAGGCTCAGGATGTCATCGACGCGGTAAACGGCGGCAAGACACTGGAGGACGCCGTGGCAGAGGTTGATGAGGAGAAAAATGTAGTCTCCAGCACCTACGGCGACGACAACACTACCTTGAATGACGCGCTGAAGGAAGCGGCGGATGCGCTCTCTGATGGGGAAATCTGTGCGGAGCCGGTGGAGATGAGCAGCGGAAACGGCTGGTACGTTGTTCAGATGGTATCCACTTTTGATGAAGAGGCAACGGAGGACCGCAAGGCCGAAATCATCACCGACCGCGAGAATGATTTGGTGACGACCACGCTGGAAGGCTGGGAGCCGGAGGTTTACGAGGTCGACGAAGAGCTTTGGGCGAAGATCACCTTTAACGTAGGCTTCAATGCACCGGAGGCGGAGACAGAAGCGACGGAAGCGGGAAACACCGAAGCTGAGACAACCGCAGAGAGCGAGACGGAAGCGGGAAGCACTGAAGCGGCAGAGGAAACCGAAGCGGAAACAGCTGCAGAGACTGAGACGGAAGCGGAAAGCGCCGAAGCAAAGACAACTGCAGAGAGCGAGACGGAAGCGGAAAGTACCGAAGCGGCAGAGGAAACCGAGGCGGAGACAACCGCAGAGACCGGGACGGAAGCAGAATAAGAAAAGCAGGTTATATGGGATGGTGTTTCGGCATCATCCCATATTTTTCTCACAATTTTTCGATACAATCAAATATCCCGCTGCAAGCAACAGGGGATCAGGTTTGCAACGCTGCAGAGCAGCGGGGTATTTGATCCTCGCGGCATCTACGCTACGCTTCGGTCGGTGCTAAGCGTGTGCCACTGGCACACAGCACCGCCAAATATCCGCACAAGTGCGGCTGCTTGGCTCGTTGCCCGCGGGAATAAACCAAAATCGAGGAGAGGATATATGAAGAAAAACAGGATTTTGATCGTAGAGGATGAGCAGAAGCTTGCGAGGACGATGGGAGACTTTCTCAGGCTCCAGGGATATGAGACCTGTCGGGCGGCAGACGGGCGGGAAGCGCTTGCGGTTTTTTATAAGGAGCGAAAAACGCTGGATCTGATTTTGCTGGACGTTATGATGCCGGATATCAGCGGCTACGAGGTTTTAAAGGAAATCCGCAAGACCTCCAATATTCCGGTTATCATGCTGACGGCGCGGTCGTCGGTGGAGGATCAGATGAGCGGCTTTGAGAAGGGCGCGGACGATTATATCACAAAGCCGTACACGCTGGAGCTGGTAAAGCTGCACATAGAAGCGGTCTTAAAGCGTTCCGGAAAGCTGGCGAAGGTTCTGGAATATCAGGATATCAGCATAAATCTTGAAGCGCAGAAGGTTTACTGGAAGGGGAATTATATCGAGACGACCCGCAAAGAATATGAGCTGCTGGTTTATTTTATTGAAAACAGCGGAATTGTACTCGCGCGCAATAAAATTCTTGATGCGGTCTGGGGCTACGATTATGTCGGGGATATTCGCACGGTGGACACGCTGGTGAAGCAGCTCCGCAAAAAGCTGACAGAGGAATGCACGTATATTAAATCCGTTTATGGAGTAGGCTATTTATTCGGAGAAGGCGGCTATGAGGAATAACAGAGAACAAAGGCTCCGGCAAAATCCGGGACTTCTTTTGCTGCTGGCAGCGGCAGTTGTGATAATGCTCTATGCGTTTTTGGCGTACCCCATTTACACACGCATGAAAATGCTGGTGCTTAAGAATGCATATAAGGAAATCAGCGTGATGAATCTGGCGATGCTGGATGAAGAGGAAACGTCGATTCTGCAGAGCTTTAATGCAGATAAGCTGGAGTTTCTGATCACGGATGAGAATTTTGCGCTTGTTTATACGAATAAAAGTCAGGCGGTCGATCAGCAGATAGAGCGCTATGTGAGGTCACGTGCAGATGAGTTCCAGGAGGAACCGACGCTGACTGCGCGGGAATATAATTCGTTCTGTGTGATCCGTTTGCGTGCGCTCCTGCACGCTGACGGCAAGACGTATTATGTGTTTATCCGATGTGAGGTTCATCAGGTACATGAGATGATCAATTACACGGTCATGTATCTGACACTGGCGCTTCTCATAATCTGTGCGGTGTGGTCTCTGCTGCAGAAAAAGATGCAGCAGAGGCTGGCGTTTGTGCCGGAAGGAGCAATGGCCGGACTGGAAAACGAGCGTGCGGCAGGTACACATGGAGAGGGAGCGGACGGAGGCTTTGGAAGCATTGACGAGGCGCAGAAGGAATTTGTCGCGAACATTTCGCATGAGCTGAAGACGCCGCTGGCAGTGATCTCCGGGCAGGTGGAGATGCTGCAGTGTATGGGCAGCGAGATCGACCGGGAATACTATTTTTCTTCTATCCGCGAGGAAATTGATAAAATGACGGATCTGGTAGGAAACCTTTTAGATATCACGGTTATGGATCATCATATGGAAGAGATGGAAATGAGTGAAGTAAACCTCTCCGATATGATGGAATATATGATGCTCAAGTACGATGCGCTTTTCAAGAAAAACAAGATCAAGCTGCAGAGCGAGCTGGAGAAGGACTGTATTGTTTTTGGAAACCGTATGTATCTGGAGCAGGCGGTCAATAATTATATGATGAACGCTTTCCAGCACACCGCGCAGGGAAAATGGATGCGCGTCGGACTCTTCAGAAAACACGGCGCTGTGCGCATTGAAATTTACAACGAAGGACCGCAGATCCCGGAGGAGGATATGGAACGCATCTGGCAGAGCTTTTATAAGAGCGGTCGGGAAAATTATAAAAAGGATCTTAAGCTCAGCAACGCCGGGCTTGGGCTTTATATGGTGAAAAAAATCGTCGAGCAGCACGGCGGACGCTGCGGCGCCGAAAACGAGGAAAACGGCGTGACGTTCTGGATGGAGTTTGCAGCTCATCAAAAATCTGCTGCAAACAACAGGAGCTTTGGAAAACAGCATGCATAAATCGGCGGCATTTCCACATACTAACTCCATGACCAATATAGACACAGACGAATGGCAATGGAGGAAGATATATGAAAGCTACAGGAATTGTCCGCAGGATTGACGACCTCGGAAGGGTGGTCATTCCGAAGGAGATCAGAAAAACGTTAAGAATAAGGGAATCCGACCCGCTGGAAATTTTTACCGACCGGGAAGGAGAAATCATACTGAAGAAATATTCCCCAATCGGGGAGCTCGGCAGCTTTGCCAAGGAATACGCCGAGTCGCTGGCGCAGACGACCGGTCACAGCATCTGCATTACCGATAAGGACCAGATTATTGCCGCGGCAGGGGGCTTAAAGCGCGAGTACGTGGGACGTCCCATCAGCGGGTCGCTGGAGAGCCTGATCGGGGAGCGCGAAAATGTGCTTTACAATATGTCAGACAGGGAGTACATCGAGATTTTTGACAGCAGCGAGGAAAAGCGTCCGCAGGTCATCAGCCCGATTATCTGCGAAGGAGACGCCATCGGCGCCGTCGTGATGGTCGGAAGAAGCGATAAGGTCACGATGGGGGAAACCGAGCAGGTGGTGGCAAAATGCGCGGCAAATTTCATGGGAAAACAGATGGAAGCATAAAATAAGCGGCTCCGGGAAGCTTTTATCCCGGAGCCGGTTAAATATGCATCTAAATCAGGCGCTTAAAATATCTGCCCGGATTATCTGCATAAACGATTATTGGCCCCTGCTGCTTTTACTTTACATATCCTTGCTCATTTCGCGAAGCAGGTCTTTTTTCGTTTCATAGAGCTTATCGGAAAGGTCGACATACATTTCGTGCGGATTAACCAGACGGCGCGTCTCATCCCAGAGGGTATCCAGCTCTTTGAAGCAGATGTCACGGATTTCCATAACACTCGGGGAGGTGTAGACGCACTCACCGTTTTTAAATACCGGTACCAGCAGCTCGCGCAGAGTGTAGGTGCCTGCTTTCAGACGAGTGTGCTTCCAGGTCTCGATCGGGTCGAAGATTACCAGATCTTCGGACTCGTCGAAGGTTTCGTCCGCAAGGGTGATGAGATCTGCCTTTACTTTATAAGCATCCTTTTCGTAGATGCGGTAAATGGTTTTGTTGCCAGGATTGGTAATTTTTTCCGTGTTGTCTGAGAGTTTGATCTTTGGAAGAAAATTACCGTTTTCATCCTGGATGGCAGCCAGCTTGTATACGCCGCCGAAGGATGGGCAGTCCTTGGAGGTGATCAGATTTGTGCCGACGCCCCAGGAGGTGATGCGGCAGCCCTGTGCTTTTAAGCTGTCGATCAGATACTCGTCCAGGTCGCTGGAAGCGGAGATGTACGCATCGGTAAATCCGGCTGCATCCAGCATTTTACGTGCTTTCTTTGAAAGGTAGGCAAGGTCGCCGCTGTCGAGGCGGATGCCGTAATTTTGCAGTGTAAGACCAGAATCGCGCATTTCTTGGAAAACGCGGATGGCGTTCGGAACACCGGATTTTAAGGTGTCGTAGGTGTCAACCAGCAGACAGCAGGCGTTCGGGTAGAGGTCTGCGTAGGTCTTAAAAGCAGTATATTCATCCGGGAAACTCATGATCCAGCTATGCGCATGTGTACCCTTCACCGGAACATCAAAAAGCTGACCAGCAAGCACATTGGAGGTTCCGATACATCCGCCGATCATCGCAGCGCGCGCACCGTACACGCCGGCGTCCGGTCCCTGCGCGCGGCGCAGTCCGAATTCCATGATGCCGTCGCCCTGCGCGGCATAAACCACGCGGGATGCCTTTGTTGCGATAAGACACTGGTGGTTGATGATCGTCAGAATAGCAGTTTCCACGAGCTGCGCTTCCATGATCGGCGCGATCACCTTGATCAGCGGCTCGCGCGGGAAAACAACAGTACCCTCCGGGATAGCGTAGATATCGCCGCTGAAGCGGAAGGTGCTGAGGTAATCGAGAAAATCTGCGTCAAAGATATGCAGCCCTCTCAGATAAGCAATATCTTCCTCTGAGAAGCGCAGGTTTTTGATATATTCGATCACCTGCTCCAGTCCGGCAGCAATCGCGTAGCCGCCGTCGCTGGGATTGTGACGGTAAAACATATCAAAAACAACTGTTTCGTTTGTGCGGCTCTTAAAATAGCCCTGCATCATGGTCAGCTCATAGAGGTCAGTCAGAAGACTGATGTTCATTGTACTCATGATCGTTTCTCCTGTCTTTTATACATAGTGTATATGCCGCAATGCCAAAGCCTGCAGCTTATCTTGCTTATTATAACACAAATCAGAAAGATTGGACATGCATTTGAAAAAAAGTTGAAAAAAATTTAAAAAAATGAAAAAAAGGGCTTGCTTTTTTTGATAAGCTGTTCTATAATACATCGTGTTGTGACATTGGGCTATCGCCAAACGGTAAGGCAACGGACTCTGACTCCGTCATTTCAAGGTTCGAATCCTTGTAGCCCAGCTAAGAGATACTCAGATGAGTATCTCTATTTTTTTATCTTCTCATCAATTTTATCAGCGGCAGAATCCAGTGCCCGTGTATAGCGTTTTTCCAGAATATGAATCCTTGCCAGTTCAATAACGGTACATCCAATGAATACAGCAGCGATCACCAGCAGCGAATATGGAATCAATATGTTGTTTTCTGCATAGGAGGCATTTTTAAATAACGTTTTCCACAGAAAAGGACGGATATATTTATTATCATGTATCAGATATACTCCAAAAGTTGCCGAGGAAATCGTGTTGATAACCGGCTTGTATCCGATATCTGTTTTTAAAAAACCGATAAACAGCATAGCTGCTATTAAAAAAATCGGGAATTTTCGCATACCGTATAAAATTGTTGCATTTTTATAGAAGAATTCAATTTTTGTTCCCAGGAAATCGGAGACAACTGCAGACAAAAATGTCAGTAATGTAACAGCAATGGACATCCATATGTATGTGCTGCCCTTTATGTTGGTTTGGGGCTTGAATAATCTTATATATCCTGCAAAAGCATACAAAAATACAAACCACAGTAAGTCATTGCTTTGGTTAGCCTGTGCAGTAAGCGTCGGTATGATACACCAGCAGAATCCTAGCAGCAGCAGAAAATGCTGATACTGTTTTTTATTCAATGAATGCAGCAATCTATTGATATACGGAGATAAAAGATAAAGAATAAAATAGGTGCTCGCGAACCACCATTGCGAATACGTGATGGGGAAGCAGACCTTGATTAATTTTTTTATCCCAAAGGTTTCAGCTCCGCATAACGAAAAGACAATAAAGATACCGGCGGAATACGTGAATATCTGCAGCCACAGCTTTAAAACTTTATTCGTTTTCAGCGATTTGGCGGATACAAGAAAATATCCGGATATGAGCATAAAGATATTAACACCGATTTTTCCGCCAATGAGAAGAAATTGTACCCAAAACCGGGTGGCCGTAATTGTATCGCTTGAAAATTTAAAACCGCCGTGGAAAGCAAAATGATGAGCAATGATCATGATCATGGCAACAATACGCAATAACTCAATATTAGATTGGCGCGGGGCTTTGGCTGTCAGATTTTCGGTCTGCATTACATTTTGACTCCTTTTTCAAGAATTTTTGCTGTGCTTTTCTATTATGATTTTATTAGTTCCTGTTCACGCCCAATGTCATTTAGTTAAGGCAATTGAAAAAGATCAATCT
>UMDR01000055.1_pt1 | contig 30088 bp, 30 predicted proteins | sample 1964541 | NCBI WGS metagenome assembly UMDR01 (sample SAMEA4835999, study PRJEB28245) | human gut metagenome | biome: gut microbiome; material: fecal sample | place: Denmark | collected 2008 | reverse complement strand
TTCCTCTGATTCTTTGGTGACATTTTATATTGCAATTTTCATGTTTCAGAAAATATAAAAAAATACTTGCATTTTTTCTGCAAATATAGTATAATATAACTATTAGATGAATCCATTACAGAAGGAAGGTCATATAAAATGAATAACGACCAGACAATGACGTTTACAGTTATTGAGGAAAATGAGGGAGAACTCAAAAAAAATCTCACATTAATATATGACGCTCTCAGCGAAAAGGGATATAATCCCATTAATCAGATCGTTGGATATATCTTATCAGAAGACCCGACATACATAACAACGTATAATAACGCAAGAAATCTTATCAGACATATCGACCGAGATGAGCTTCTTCAGGAGCTCGTCAAGTCTTATCTTTCAAAATAAGCTGATTTTGCAAAAAGCGCTGTGATGTATTTCACGGCGCTTTTCTGTTAATATGCGGAAAGTATTTTGTGATAAAATTGTAACCGCTCTGTAGTGTTATTTTCCGCAAAATTGTGATATAATATACTTGTGATAAGCTATAACAAGATATGCATAATAAATGCTGTACGGACTTATCCGTAAATCTTGTTATGGAGGGATCAGATGAGATTTTTTAAGCTTATCACGGCTCTTACGGCGGCAATTTTGGCTGTAAATCTTTTTATCTTTACAGCTTCGGCAAATCAGCTTTCAGCACAGGATATTTCCGAGCTGAACGGACTTTCAGCCGAATCTCACGGGTATGGGCAGGGCGTTGAATGTGATGAAAACAACTGTCCGACGGGCGCAAAGATGTTCAACGATGAGTTTGAACAATATGACAGCTACGCTGTGTTCAGCGGAGCAAAAGGCATCTGTCTGACGTTCGATCAAGGCTATGAGAACGGCTACACCGAAAAAATTCTCAATACCTTGAAAGAGAAGAACGTCAAAGCGGTATTTTTCCTCACGGGCGACTACGCAAAGCGCAATAAAGAGCTTGTAAAGCGTATGATCGCGGAGGGACACATCATCGGCAATCATGGTATGAAGCACGAATCTCTGCCGACACTTTCGCCCGAAAGCGCCGAGGAGGAGATAATGTCACTCCATGACTTCGTAAAAAATGAATACGGAGTCGAAATGAAGTATCTTCGCCCACCGTGCGGAGAATATTCGGAACGCGCGCTCGCTGTTTGCAGTAAGCTTGGCTATAAGACAATGCTCTGGAGCTATGCATACTGCGACTGGAATGTCGATAATCAACCCGACCCGTCTGCTTCGCTTGAAAAGGCAAGAAATGCCGCACATAACGGCGCGATCTACCTTTTGCACAGCGTTTCATCGACAAATGCGGAAATTTTGCCGCAGCTTATCGATGATATAAGATCGGACGGATTTGAATTCTGCCTGCCGCAGTTATAATTTTTGATTTCACAACCGATTTTCGGTTATGATTTACCGCACATCGATGCAGACGATGTGTATTTGTTTTGGCGCATCTTTTTCGTGCCTCCAAACTCATTTCATTTTATTTTATACTAAACACCATTTAAAAATTGGAAAAAATCAAGCCGACAATCTTGGATATATGTGATTTCGGCGCAGATCTTTTCCTGTATTTTATTGGTGTTTAGTATTAAGCAGCTTTTCGCTAAAAAAGCTGCTTATTTTTTTGAAAAAAAGCTCCCGAATGATGCTTCATCATTCGGGAGTCGGTTTATTCGTTTATTTCTTCGACGATGATATTGCTTTCATCTATATCGTAGTCATCATCGCTGTAAATATTTCCGCTGTCATCAGCATCGGCTTTAAGGTGCTTTGTTGCGAGCGAATCAGTGTTGATAGCTTCCTCGTCGGGAATATCGTTCATACTGCCGTGATAAAGCTCATCATTTTCATATGACTTGTCACGAAGTTCATCGGTCGCAAGAGCCGAAACATCAAGTCCGTTCATACTGCTTCCGACTTCGGGGAGAGGTTCTTCACGCAGAACAACGGGTTCTGCCGCAGGCTTCGGAGCTGACTTTCGTCCCATATTGCTGAAAAAGTCGTCTGCTGTTACAGCATTGCTCGGGTCAAAAGCTTTTTCTTCCTTTGGTGTTTCGGGAGCAGTGTATGCATCGTTCATATTGCCGTGGTAGTTTCCGTCATCGCCGAGAGTCTTATCGGTGAGATTTTCCGCTGCGAGTTCGTCAGCTTCAACATCATTCATACTGCTTTCAGCTTCGGGGAGAGGTTCTTCACGAAGTCCGACTACATCGGGTACATCAACATCTGTCTTTACAGGCTGTTCAACCGGATTTGGCTTTGCCTTTCTGTCAAGGTCGGCGAAGAAATCTTCAGCACTTGCAGGTTTGACCGGCTGAACAGGGGCAGGGGATACAGGTGCAGCAGATTTGGGTTCGTCTTTTGTCTTGCTTTTGTTGAATAAAAACATATTTTAACACCTTTCTTTTGTTATTTGTCCATATCTGAAAGCTGGATCGATGCCGGATCCGCATCAAATGTATATTCTACATCATCACTGCTGTAAATGTTGTTGTCAGCAGGTTCATCAGCTGTTTCTTCGTTCTTGTAATCATCGAGCGAGCTTAGATCAAGTGCGCTGACATCAATGCCGCCCATTCCGCCGTCGTCATAGTTGAATGTAGGTTTTGCGGAGCTTTCATCGGGAAGATTGTCCACATCTTCGGCTGAAACGGTTGCCGAGAGCATACCGCTTTCATTGGGGACTGCGTTTGTTTCGGCTTCAGTGCTTTCCTTTTCTTCGGCAGCAGCAGCTTCGGCTGTTTCATCAACATTTGAAACATCGGCAGCGGCAGACTTGACCTCTTCGACCGCGGTAACAGGAACTGAGGTTCTGACTTCCTCTGAAGTTGCGGTAGGGGTATAGTTATTTGGGACATTTAATGCGGACGCAGGTTCTTCCGGCTTGTATGATGTGTCATAATTGCTTGGATAAGTTGTGTTAAAATCGGACTGTTCTTCGTTCTGCTTCTTATTCTTTTTAACAACAAGCACAAGTACTACAGTGCATATGGCAACTATCACAATGCCGATAGGTATAAAAATTTTTGCTGATCTAAAATGGTTTTCCATATTGTATTCCTCGATCTGGTATGGAAGAACATATTTGTCGATCGTTGCGGTGGAATTATCCTCGAAAAGTTCAGCATCGGTCACCCAATCGACAAGGTAGCTTTTTACCTCACTTTCAAGAGGTTTGATCTTTCCCGTGAAAAAAACATCGGTAAACTCAATATCATCGTCGCTTAAAAGGTAGGCGTAAGTATCATCAACGAGCTGTTCGCACAGTGCTGTAAAGTCTTTGTCCTTTATAAGTACAGTTATGTAATACATCTTATTGTCATTTGAGTTTATGATCGGCATAAGATAGTAGCTTCCCGATACTTTCGAGGAGGTTTTTACACCGTTTACAGTGTTGGTCGTTGTTTCCTCGCAGAAACACTCGTAAAGGTAGTTTATGTATCCGCACACGTTTTCGTTGAGCTTATAATCAGAAGGATACATAAAATCAATGATGTTTTCTTCGTGTTCGATATTTCTTATGATATTGTTTTTAAAACTCAAAGCTCCGAAAAGCGATGAAAGTCCGAATCCGATAAAAACAATTCCGACAATTGCCAACCCCAACAGTCTTGTTGTGAACCTATTATTGAAAATCCCCATAATTACTCCTTATTGAGCCTAAAAATATAGGCGTTTTTTCTACAAATAGATTTTACCATATATATTGAATTAAGTCAAGAAAAAAGTTGACATTATTAAAAAAATCTGCTATAATACAATTTGGTGATTTAGTTTATTATTGCGGCTTCTTTTTCGGCAGCAGGGAAGTCGGTGAAAATTTTTTGCTGTCGGGAAACGGAGTTCTCTATGGCTGCAAATATTGTAATCGGTACTCAGTGGGGCGATGAAGGAAAGGGTAAAGTCATCGATATCCTTGCTTCAAGAGCAGATGTTGTTATCCGTTCACAGGGCGGTAACAATGCAGGACATACTGTTGCAAGCAACGGTGAAACCTATAAGCTTCACCTTATTCCTTCGGGAATTCTTTATAAAGATACCCTTTGCCTTATCGGCGCAGGTGTTGTTCTCAACCCTCAGGATCTTCTCGGTGAGATCGATAACCTCGAAGCAAGGGGAATTTCCTGCGATAACCTCAAGATCGACCCAAGAGCACATGTTGTTATGCCTTGGCATATAATCCTCGACGGACTTTCCGAAGAATTCAGAGGAAACCTCGATATCGGCACAACAAAGCGCGGTATCGGTCCTACTTATATGGACAAGTATGAGCGTTCGGGCATTCGTTTCTATGACCTTATCCACCCCGAAATTTTTGCTGAAAAGGCTCGCACGACAGGTAAGTTGAAAAATAAGATAATTACCGATGTTTTCGGCGGTGAAGCTGTTGACATCGAAGCTGTTATCAAGGAATATACCGAATACGGCAAGCGCCTTGCAAAGTACGAAGCTGACGTTTCCGTTCTTGCTTATGAAGCTGTAAAGGCAAACAAGACTATCCTCTTTGAGGGCGCACAGGCTACACTTCTCGATATCGACTTCGGCACATATCCTTACGTTACAAGCTCGCACCCACTTTCCGCAGGCGTTTGCGTCGGCACAGGCGTTGGCCCTACAGTCATCAACAACGTTTACGGCGTTGCAAAGGCTTATACAACAAGAGTTGGTAAGGGTCCTTTCCCGACAGAGCTCAATGATGCAACGGGCGACTATATCCGTGAAAAGGGTCACGAATTCGGCACTATCACAGGCAGACCAAGACGTACAGGCTGGTTCGACTCTGTTATCATTCGCCACGCAGTACGCGTAAACGGTCTTAACTGCCTCGTTGTAAACAAGCTTGATACCCTCGCAGGAATCGACACGCTCAAGATCTGTGTTGCATATAAGAAGCCTGACGGCACTATTATAAAGGATTTCCCCGCAACTCTTGAAGAGCTTGACGGCTGTCAGCCTGTTTATGAGGATTATCCCGGCTTCAACGATGATATTTCCAATTGCAGAACATTCGATGAGCTTCCCGAGATCTGCAAGGGTTATATCAAGCGCCTTGAAGAGCTTTGCGAATGTAAGATCGCAATGATCGGTGTTGGTCCTGACCGTGAACAGCAGATCGAAATATAAAGTTTACGCATATAAAATTATCCCCACATCGCTAAGGTGTGGGGATTTTGTTTAAAAAGGGGGACAAGTATGAAAATAAAAGCAATAGAATACGATTTTTCTGTATGTAAAGTGACTGACTATACGTTAGTGAATCTCGATTCGGAGTATGTTTTCATAGGGAAAACGGACGAAGAACGTTCGTTGGTCTGCATCACAAGCGAAGTTCTGTCTAATACGACAGAGAGAACAGACGATTGGAGAGCTTTCCGCATTGAGGGTGTTCTTGACTTTTCGTTAATAGGAATTTTATCGAAGATATGCGGTATTTTGGCTGAAAACAAGATAGGTGTAGTGGCTCTTTCTACTTATAATACAGATTATGTATTAACAAAGAAAGAGCAGTTTGCAAATGCTTTGCAGGCGCTTAAAAATGCGGAATATGAAGTTGAATAAAATGTGCTAATAATTTCTATCTTTTTTTTAACCATTTCAGCGGCGTATTTTTTTAGCGTTGTAAAAAATACTTTGCTTTTTAATTTTGCTCAAAGTGCAGAAAAAATCTGCGCAAAAGTCATATATATTTGGACTTTTGCGCAGGTGTTCTGATGACTGTGGCTGATCGAATATCTTATAAAAAAGCCATAATTGCTGTGACGGAATTGCAGCAATTATGGCTTTTGGTGTCTTTCTATAAAAAGTTGTTTGCGTAAAAGAAAAAACTGCTTAAACAAAAGTTTAAACAGTTTTGGTGGGGTGGGAGATGGGATTCGAACCCACGATCTTCGGGACCACAATCCGACGCTTTAACCAACTAAGCTACACCCACCATATTGGTGCATCATACTGGATTCGAACCAGTGGCTTACTGCTTAGAAGGCAGTTACTCTATCCAGCTGAGTTAATGATGCACATTTAATATGTCAGGGAAAAGTGGAGCGAGTGATGGGAATCGAACCCACGCAACCAGCTTGGAAGGCTAGTGTTCTACCATTGAACTACACTCGCATTGTGTCTTCCCTGACAACGTTATTTATTATACCATATACAATACTAAATGTCAATACCTTTTTTCAAATTTTTTCGATTTTTTTGAGAAAATTTTCTGCTCATAAAAAGTAAAGGGGACAGCTCAAAATTATACTAAACACCATTTAAAATTTGGAAAAAATCAAGCCGACAATCTCGCATATATAGGATTTCCGCGCAGATTTTTTCCTGTATTTTATTGGTGTTTAGTATTAGAGCCGTCCTCTTGATTTTTTATTCTGTTGTAATTTCGAGTTCGCCCTTTTTCTCGCCGATCTTTATCGTCTTGAATGGGTCAGCTGTGCTTGTTATGATAAGCTCTGCAACCTTGTCTTCGATCTCTTCACGAATAACACGGCGGATATCACGAGCACCGAACTTCTGTCCGAACGCCTTGTCTGCGATAGCTGTAAGAGCCTTTTTGCTGTATTTGAGCGTGATGCCCTTTTCGGCAAGAGGATCTTTCATCTCATCAAGCATAAGTGCAGCGATGCTCTCGTAGTTTTCCTTTGTGAGCGGTGCAAATGTTACGATCTCATCGATTCGGCTCAAAAATTCGGGACGGAGGAACTCGGAAAGTGCTTTCATCGACTTTTCCTTGGAAACTTCCGATTCGGTCTTGTTGAAACCGATGCCCGTTGACTTGTCGGTCGAACCTGCATTAGATGTCATAACGATGATAGTATTTTCGAAGTTTACAGTTCTGCCCTGCGAGTCGGTAACTCTGCCCTCGTCAAGTATCTGGAGCAGGATATTCATTACATCGGGGTGAGCCTTTTCAATTTCATCGAAGAGGACTACAGAGTAAGGCTTTCTGCGAACCTTTTCCGTGAGCTGTCCTGCCTCATCATAGCCGACATATCCCGGAGGCGAACCGATAAGACGCGATACCGAGTATTTTTCCATATATTCAGTCATATCAAGTCGGATAAGCGGGTCTGTGCCGTCAAAAAGCTCGGACGCAAGCACTTTTACAAGCTCGGTCTTGCCGACACCCGTAGGACCTACAAAGATGAATGAAGCTGGTCTGCGGCGCTTTGAAAGCTGTACTCTTGTGCGCTTTATAGCCTTGCAGACGAGTGATACGGCTTCGTCCTGACCGATTATCTTCTCACGAAGCTTGTTTTCAAGGTTTTCAAGCTTCTTGTATTCGCTTTCGACAACCTTGCTTGCAGGAATTCCTGTCCAAAGTTCAATTACCTTTGAAAGGTCTTCCTCGGTAACATAGACCTTTTCGGCATCAGCTTCGGCTTCTTCAAGGTCTTTCTTGAGTCTTAAAACCTCAGCCTTTGCATTTGCAAGCTTTTCAAAATCTGGTTCAGCCGCTTCTTCGATCTCGGCAACATTCTGTTCTTCCTTTTCAAGCTCTTTCTTTACCGAATCAAGCTTACTGAGTTCCGTGCTGCGTATGCTTCTGCAAGCACAGGCTTCGTCAAGCAGGTCGATAGCCTTGTCGGGGAGAAAACGGTCGTTGATGTAGCGTTCCGAAAGAACTGCGCACATTCTGAGCAGTTCGTCCGTGATCTTTACCTTGTGATGCTCCTCGTAATACTGTCTTATGCCGAGAAGAACCTGTTCGGTCTCGCTTACGGACGGCTCATTTACAGTAACGGGCTGGAAACGTCTTTCAAGCGCACTGTCCTTTTCGATGTATTTGCGGTATTCCTTAAAGGTCGTTGCGCCGATTACCTGAACCTCGCCTCGTGAAAGGGCAGGCTTAAGGATATTTGCGGCATTCATTGAGCCCTCGTTGTCACCGCCCGTTCCGACAAGGTTGTGTATCTCGTCAACAAACAGAATTATGTTTCCTGCGTTTTTGATCTCGTCGATAAGCGCTTTCATACGGCTTTCAAACTGACCGCGGAACTGTGTTCCTGCGATAAGCGCCGTGAGGTCAAGCAGATAGACCTTTTTATCTTTGAGGTTGAAAGGAACTTCGCCTGCCGCGATCTTCTGCGCGATGCCCTCGGCGATAGCGGTCTTGCCGACACCCGGTTCACCGATAAGGCAGGGGTTGTTTTTCTGTCGGCGGGAAAGTATCTGGATAGTACGCGCGATCTCTTTATCTCTGCCAACGATATGGTCGAGCTTGCCATCCTCGGCTTTCTGTGAAAGATTGTCGCAGTAGGTTTCGAGCGACTTCATCTTTCTCTGACGGGGACCCTTGCTCTTCTTCTCAGTCTCTTCGGAAACAGTTTCGCCCGAGGTGCTGTCCTCCTCATCATTCGGTTCAGACTTTGCAAAGGCTTCAAATCCTTTTGGAAGTCCTCCCATAAGGTTCTGGAGAAAGTTCGGGAAGCCTGCCGTTCCACCCTTTTTGAAGAAGCCGCCATCGTCATTTTCGGTGATGTCCGTAAGCTCGTCTGAAATCTCCTCAACGTCCTGATCGGTCATTCCCATCTGATCCATATATTCTTTTACCTGCGGTATTCCAAGCTGTTTGGCGCATACAAGACAAAGACCCTCATTGTGATTTTCTTCGCCCTGTATTGCCGTAATAAATACCACAGCTGTCCTTTTCTTACATCTTGTACAAAGCATTTAGTGTCCTCCAAACTTTTATTTGAATAAAGCCGTGAGCAGAACGAAGCTCATCGAATATGCGTGTTTGAAAATGTATGTCTTTTCAATAACGTCTGTGTTCAGAACAGAGTTTCCGTTTGCCGTAAGCTTTATAAATATGCTGCAAAGCAGCGAAATTGCTGTGATCGTTAAAATCGAGTATATTGCTCCAAGCACTCCTCCGAGGAAAGAATCAGGCTTTTTTATTGCATCAATGCGCCTTATCACCCTGACCGCCCGTAAAAGCATTGAAAATATAATGCCAATGACCGCAAAAGCCGCAAAGAATATCACATTTTTGACTGTTCGCAGCATAACGGGGCGCACGATCTCCGCTTCAATAAGCGTTACTGCGGAATCCTTTATATTTTCTGGCGCTTCAAGAGCTTTTTCTTTGTTTATCTTATTATTTTCAAGGTATTTATCGGCACTTTCAAGTATCTCTTCTGGGATAACTCCGTTCAGAGATCCTGTTATCCTGCCGCAGTATTCCTTGAATATACTGTTTAGTTTACCACTTATTTCTTCATTCGTCAAGTCCGGCATTTCAATGTCGGGAACATCTTCACTGTCGGGGAGCTTTACACCGAATTTTTCGAGCAGCTTTTCCTGCGAGTATTCTTCGGAAAGCTTGTCGGCTTCGGCTTCGATATATTCCATTACCGATGGCTGAACAATGTTGAAATACACATATTCGTATGTTACATTGCTCACGAAGCTTGCGACAGCCGCCGAAAAAAAGAAGCTTGCAAGTGATATTACCATTCGCAGGATACCCTTTTTATATCCCGAATAAGTTATGATAATTATAAGAAGTACCGTGATTATGTCAAGTATATGTTCTGAAATAAAAGCCATTGCCATTCCTTAGTGATCAATTAAAATCTATTTTATTAATAGTATCATATCCAAGAAGAAAAACATTGCTGCCAAGCTTTCGGAAATCATCATAATCCTCCGAAAGCTCCACACTTGAAACTTCTTCTCCAAGTATATTGTATGCGATAATGTCGCGGTTATTGTGAACATAGACCTCCGAATCGTAAACATGGATACTGTTTACGATAAAATCCATGTCGAAATTTTTTTCTTCGCCCGTTTCGCTGTCGATCATAACGATCTCGGAGCTTCGCTGTTCAGTGTTGTTGAAAACGAGCGCAGCGATCTTGCTGTTCGAGTCAAATCCCGTAAGGTCACGGGTGTACTGATATGTAGAAAGAAGCTGTCCGTCTGTATCATAAGTCGCACATAAGCTGTCACCGAAGACAACTATCTTATTGTTTCCGAAAAGTCTTACCGAAACCGCAAGCGTTTCAAGATACTCCGTCTGCCATATCGGCATAGGGTTTCCGAGATCGTCATAATCTATCTTGTCAAAGCGGTAATAAAGTATCTTTGAAACGAGAACGCCGTCCTTTGAACCGATAGTAGTGATGTAGCAGCCGCTGCTGTCGCTTGTGAATGTTACATCTATAATGCGCTCTATAGAGCTGTAGTTGAAGATGTTTTTGCCTGTTCCGTCGTAAATTTTCATTACCGCAAGGAACTTGTCGTCTTTCGTCACGATAGCCGCCTTGTCGCTGCTGCTCAATTTTGCAAGAAGGATAGGGTAGTCGGTATCGACCTTGTATATGCACTTGTATTTGCTCATAAGGCTGAAAGAGTTGCCGCCGATGTCATAGATGAGTGCTTTTTTCGGCGAAACTGTAAGTATCGGGTTCGCCATAGTGTGCTGCTGGGTGAAAATGCTCTTTCCGTTCGTATCATATACAAAATAGTGCGAATCGTCAAGCACGGCAACAGCATTATCAACTGCTTCAAGCTGATATGCCGCACCGCCCTCGATAGCGATAGGGAAGTTTCCGCCCGCAAGCTCGGTCGGGTTCTCGGCAACGGGTATCTTTGTAAGAATTCCGTCAAGCTTCGGGTACCATGAGCTTTTTGTGAATATAAGCAGAACTACCGCCAGAGCAAGTATGAAAATTATGATGAATTTCTTTAAAAATCGGCCAAATTTCTTTCTCTGCCGTCTTTTTTTTAGATCGGAAACATCAGTTACAGCCATTTTTCTATTCCTTTCAAGTCATATATCCCACAATATCAGTAATACTGATTTTTAATCAAAGTGTAGAAAAAATCGGTGCAAAAGCCATATAAACCTGTTTTCACAGTTACGGGCTTTTGCTTGGTTTTTTGTACACTTTCAATTTAAAAATTAGTATAGAAAACTCTGTTCAGATAAAGTCCGTATGGTGCTGCGGTCTTTCCTGCATAATTTCTGTCCTTTTTGTTCAGGATATCTTCGATCCCGTCAGGGGCAATCTTGCCCTCATTTATAAAGATAAGTGTTCCGACCATTATCCTGACCATATTATACAGGAAACCGTCGCCTTTTACAATAAATCTCACAAAACTTTCATCATTCTGTACGCAAAAATACTCAATTGTTCTTGTGCAGTTTTCTTTAATGTTCGCAGTTCCGCAGAAAGATGTGAAATCGTGCGTACCGACAAAGCTTTGCGCACATCGGTCAAGGAGCGAAACATCAAGCTTGTACGGATAATGCAGTGCAAGATCGGAGGTAAAAGGGTCTTTGGTCGGACGGTTCAGCATAAGATAAACATATTCCTTGCCCGTGCAGGAAAAACGTGCGTGAAAATCATCATCGGCTTCTTCGCAGGTATGAACGGCGATGTCATCGGGCAGGAGCGAATTTATCCCTCTTATAATGTTATTGCAGGGGATAGGGTGTTCCGTCTTGAAGTTGAAGCAGAACTCGTTAGCATGAACGCCCTTGTCCGTCCGTGAACAGCCGTTGACCTTTACATCACCGTGAGTGAGATAGGACAGACGTTCTTCGAGTATATCCTGAATGGCAACAGCGTTGTTCTGGCTTTGAAAGCCGTGATAAGCCGTTCCTCTGTATGACATTGTGCATTTTAAGTTGCGCATAAGTTCACCTTTTAGCCGAAAATAATGTTCATAAGAATTACCGCATCAAGAAATACGAACGAAAGCCCGAGTGCAGTATAGTCAGCCGCGGTCGATTTGAGTTCCTTCAAGCGTGTTCTGCCCTCGCCGCCGTGGTAGCAGCGGCATTCCATTGCGAGTGCAAGCTCCTCAGCACGTCGGAAAGCCGAAACGAAAAGGGGAATAAGTATCGGCGTGAGAGCCTTTGCCCTCTGCATAAGATTTCCGCTTTCCATATCAGCGCCGCGCGCTTTCTGCGCAGACATTATCTTGTCCGTTTCTTCAATAAGCGTAGGGATAAAGCGGAGCGCAATAGTCATCATCATCGCAAGCTCGTGAACGGGAAGATGTATCTTCGCAAGCGGCGACATAAGCCTTTCAATAGCATCTGTGAGAGTGATAGGAGATGTCGTATAGGTCAGCAGCGAAGAACCCATAATGAGCGCAATTATTCGTATTATCATAAATAGCGATGTGCGAACGCCCTCGTAGGTTATTTTCAGAAATCCAAGCTTAAAAAGCGTAACTCCGTCAAGAAAGAAAAGATTAAGCACTGTCGTGAAAATTATGATAGGTACGATAGGCTTTATGCTCTTCATCATAAGCTTCAGCGGAATTTTCGAGATAAGGAACGATATAAGCATAAAAACGCAGCTTATGAGCAGCCCGAGAAAGTTGTCCGCACAGAAAAGCGAAACGATGAAAACGGCGGTTATTATTATCTTGAATCTCGGGTCGAGCCGATGAATGACGGAATTGCCCGGGAAATACTGTCCGATTGTGATATCCTTAAGCATTTAACGATCTCCTATGTCCTGCAAGGTATTCCTTGATAGTTTTTACAGCGAATTCGGTCGTGTAAACATCGGAACGAATGTCGATGCCTTTTTCACGCAGTGCAAGGAAAACCTTTGTCACCTGCGGAACGGAAAGACCTATCTTGGTAAGCTCATCAGCCTGCATAAAAACCTTCGGCGGCGTGTCGTAGCAGAAAACCTCTGCGTGATCCATAACGAGGATTTTTGTTGCAAACTTCGCAACGTCTTCCATACTGTGCGAAACGAGAAGAACGGTAGACTGCGTTTTTCTGTGATATTCCTTTATCTGTTCAAGAATGATATCTCTGCCCTTGGGGTCAAGTCCCGCAGTCGGTTCGTCAAGAATGAGAACCTTCGGCTGCATAGCCATTACGCCTGCAATAGCAACACGGCGCTTCTGACCGCCCGAAAGCTCGAACGGCGACTTTTTGAGATTATCCCTGCCAAGTCCGAGAAGATCGGTTATTTCGTAAATTTGTCTTTCTATCTCTTTATCATCAAGTCCCATATTTTTAGGACCGAATGCGATATCCTTGTAAACAGTTTCCTCGAATATCTGATATTCGGGATACTGGAAAACAAGTCCGACTTTGAAGCGAACATCACGGAGCTTGACATCTTTGCTCCATATATCCTGCCCGTCAATGATGACTTTGCCCGAGGTCGGCTTGATAAGTCCGTTGAGATGCTGAATGAGCGTTGACTTGCCCGAACCCGTGTGTCCGATGATGCCGACAAGCTCGCCTTCCTCGATCTCAAGGTTTACATTATTTACAGCGGTTTTCTCGAATGGAGTTCCTACGCTGTAAGTGTAGGTTAGGTTTTCGGTTTTGATAATTGCCATTAAAGAACTTTCCTTTCAAATGAAATACATTTCACACAAAACGGATAATGTTTTCTGAAGTTGATATGGAACGGCTCAATACGATTGTTTTTTTATTGCTGTGAGGGTAAAAAGGTTTACTATCGGTATAAGCGAGCCGATTATGTAAAGGGCAGTCTTGCCCGTGGTGTATTCTCCCGATCTTTTCATTCGGACTGCGGCACATATCGATATCACAGCCGCCGCCGTGAAAGACATACCGAACCCGAAGCTGCACATTATCATTCCCAGTATCTGCGGAAGACAGGCTATGACAGCCATTACAGCCGCCGTTGAAAGAATATATCCTGCACCTGCGATAAGAAAAATAAACGTAAACGGAACAAGCAGTGCGATAAATATCAGAAATCCGCATACTATGCATGCAGCAAAAGCAATTTCAAGCAGCTCCGGAAGCTTCGGTATTATCTGCGCAAAATAAACGATAAATCCTGCGATGAACAATAATGAGCAAACAGCTATGGTTATTCCCCAAGAGGAAATGTAGCCTGCACACTTTTTCTGATAGTCAGAAGCAAGAGAACCCGTAAGTTCCTTTGAATATTCGGACAGCTCCTCGGAAAGAGGGTATTTTATGACTTTTACCATTCCGACTATCACTGCGATCGCACCAATAAGTCCGATAAACATCGGCAGGAAAATATCAGCCGCAGGCGTTATCAGCGATCTTATGCTTTCATAATCTGCCGTGTCGTCTAAGTCTATGTCCGAAAATGCAGCGGAATATTTCCTTTCTATAAGCTTTTCCTGAATAAAAGCGAATATACCGAGTATGGGAAGTCCAAACATAAACGTCGCTTTTGCCGCTTTCGGCATCGTCTTTCTGCCTTTCAGCGGAAAGATAACAGCAAGTGCAAAATAAACCACGGTGAAAACTATTGATAAAACCATACCCTTTACCCCCAAAAATGTCATTTACCTGTCAAGAAGCTTCATAAGAGCGTCAACACATTCTTCTGCATTTATAATATGTGTATCGGACGGAAATCCCTCTTTGCCGAGCATATACATAAGCTCAGTTACCTGCGGAACATCAAGTCCGAGCGCTTTCATTTTTTCCACCTGCGAGAAAATATCCTTGGGTACACCCTCAGTAACGATGTTTCCGTTGTCCATTACGATTATTCTGTCAGCAAGAGCCGCCTCGTCCATATAGTGCGTGATAAGAACTATCGTTATGCCGAAATCCTTGTTCAGCTTTTTGATAGTTTTCATAACTTCCTTTCGTCCGTTCGGGTCGAGCATCGCAGTAGGCTCGTCCATAACGATGCAGTCGGGGCGCATAGCGATTATGCCGGCAATGGCAACACGCTGCTTCTGACCGCCCGAAAGCTGGTTCGGCGAATGATCCTTGTATTCATACATATTGACCGAGCGAAGCGCATCGTCAACACGCTCACGCATCTCTTTCTGCGGAACGCCCATATTTTCAAGGGCGAAAGCAACATCTTCCTCAACGATAGTCGCAACGATCTGATTGTCGGGGTTCTGAAAAACCATACCGATATGCTGGCGAATGTCGAAAAGCTTGCTCTCGTTCGATGTATCTATCCCGTTGGAGTAGACCTTGCCCTTGTTTGGGATAAGGATAGCGTTGAAATGCTTTGCAATTGTCGATTTTCCCGAGCCGTTGTGTCCGAGAACAGCCACAAATTCGCCCTTTTTTATCGTCATTGAAACATCTTTGAGGATAAGAGCGGCTTCTTCGCCGCTTTCGGGGTCGGCAGGGTAGGAAAACTCAACATTTTCCGCAATAATTATATTTTCCAAGCTTTCGCCTCCTTTTATGTGTTATACAGCTGCCAAAAGCTGTATGCCGAAACGATAAGCAGGAGTATTCCGACTGCAATGTAGGTTATTTTGACAGCTTTGAATTCTTTTCCCGTAAGGGGAGTGCCCATTTTTGATGTAAAGGCTTTTCCTTTACCGATAATACCTGCAATGATGAAGTAAATCCCGCCTATAAGCGCAAGTATAGCCATTTTTGACCTCCGTTAGTCCTTTGTCCAAATAGCAGTCGAGCCGCACGGCAGTGTGAAGCTGCTTTCCTTTACAGGCAGGCCGATCTCATCGGCGGAAACTTTTCCTCCGTATTTTGCCGCAACCGTTTCGCCGAGAAGATAAGCCATAACGGACGGCGAAAGTCCCGTCGTGTAGCTGTTCAAAAGGAAGAAAAGAGGGTCGTCGCTCAATACTCCCGTGCAGAGCTTAACAAGATCGTAAATGCAGTCCTCAAGCTTCCAGACCTCCTGATTGGGACCTCTGCCGTAAGAGGGAGGGTCCATTATAACAGCGTCATATTTTCTTCCTCGCTTGATCTCACGGGCAACGAACTTTTCGCAGTCATCAACTATCCAGCGTATAGGCTTGTCGGAAAGTCCCGATGATGCAGCATTGTCCCTTGCCCATTGAACCATACCCTTTGAAGCGTCAACGTGACAAACCGAAGCGCCTGCATTTGCGCAGGCGAGCGTTGCGCCGCCTGTGTAAGCGAAAAGATTAAGAACGTTTATCGGCCGTCCTGCATTTTTTATAAGCTCGGACATATAGTCCCAGTTTACAGCCTGCTCGGGGAAAAGTCCCGTGTGCTTGAATCCCGTCGGGCGAATGTTGAATTTCAAGTCGCCGTAGGAAATGAGCCAGCTGTCGGGGATCTTCTTAGCAAAATCCCAGTGTCCGCCGCCCTTTTCGGAGCGGTGATAATGACCGTGCGCACTGTTCCAGAGCTGCGTTTTGTGTCCCGTTTTCCATATGATCTGAGGGTCGGGACGGATAAGAACTATATTGTCCCATTTTTCAAGCTTTTCGGAATCGGAGCAGTCGATGAGCTGATAATCCTTCCAGTTTTCTGCTGTTCTCATATTTTAAAAGTTCCTTTCCTGTACAATTATTCAGCCAAAGTGCAGCGTTCCTTTATCTTGTCGGCGATCTTTACAGCCATATCGTTGATAACATCAAAATGCTTGCCCTCGATCATAACACGGATAAGCGGTTCTGTTCCGCTTTCACGAACAAGGATACGTCCCGTTGTGCCGAGAAGCTTCTGATTGACGGAGATTATCTCTTCGATCTCGGAATCGTTCTTCCACTTTTCTTTCCAGTCGTTCGTTATCTTGACATTTATCATCACCTGCGGATAGCGTTCCATTATCTTTCCAAGTTCGGAAGCCTTGTGTTCGGAGCGCTTCAAAACGGAAAGAAGCTGAACAGCCGTGAGCTGACCGTCACCCGTTGTGGAGAAATCTCTGAAAATGATATGTCCCGACTGCTCACCGCCGAGGTTGTAGTCGTTTGCAAGCATTTGTTCGATGATGTATCTGTCGCCGACTTTTGTCGAAACGATGTTGATATTGCCTGCCTTTGCAAAGTGAGCAAAGCCGAGGTTCGTCATTATCGTAACGACAGCAGTGTTTTTCTTCAATGTACCTTTGTCACGCATATCTCTTGCGAAGATAGCGATAAGCTTGTCGCCGTCAAGTATAGCACCGTTTTCATCAACTGCAAGACAGCGGTCGGCATCACCGTCAAATGCAACGCCAACGTGACATTTGTTTTCGATAACGAATTTCTGGAGCGGTTCAAGGAAAGTCGAGCCGCAGCGTTCATTGATATTTGTACCCGTCGGTTTGTCATTGAGCATAAGAACCGATGCACCAAGTCCCGAGAAAAGCTTTTCTGCGGTGGTGCTTGCAGAACCGTTTGCGCAGTCGATAGCGACCCTTATTCCGCTGAGGTTGTGGTCGATGGTCTTCATAATGCTTCTTATGTAGTCCCATTCAGCGTTTTTGTCATAGGAAATTCTTCCGATGTTTGCGCCGCCCGTGATCTGTTCCTTTATCTTTTCGGGAGTGTCAAGGATAAGTGCTTCGATCTCTTCTTCAATATCATCGGAAAGCTTGAAGCCCTTGCCTGAGAAAAGCTTGATGCCGTTGAATTCCATGCTGTTGTGCGATGCGGATATCATGATTCCTGCATCGGCTTCTCTTTTCTGAACGAGATATGCAACGGCAGGTGTCGGAACAACTCCGAGGATAACAGCATCCGCACCGATAGAGCAGATACCTGCCGCAAGTGCAGCTTCAAGAACATCGGAGGATATTCTTGTGTCCTTGCCGATAAGAATTTTCGCTTTTTTATGTGATTTCTGAGTAAGCACCATAGCTGCGGCTCTGCCGATCTGCATAGCCATTTCGCAGGTAAGCTCGGTTATAGCAACGCCTCTTGCTCCGTCTGTACCAAATAGTCTTCCCATAATTCTCTCCGATCCGCCGTTTTGCGGCTTAAAAAATTTTAGAGGTTCCCTTATTCAAATCTGAGCTGATCGTCGTCAGCGTTCGCATCGCTCTTGTATTCATACCCGAGATGCTTGTAGGCAAGCGCGGTCGCACAGCGTCCTCGCGGTGTGCGCGAAAGGAAACCAAGCTGCATCAGATACGGCTCGCATACGTCTTCGAGAGTAACGGCTTCTTCACCGATAGCAGAAGCAAGCGTTTCCAGTCCGACAGGGCCGCCGCTGTAGCCTTTTATAATCATATTCAGCATACGCTTATCCATATTATCAAGACCGAGAGAATCTACTTCAAGTCGGTCAAGTGCAATTTTTGCAATGTCCTCGGTGATTTTTCCGTCACCGATGACCTCGGCAAAATCACGCACTCGCTTTAAGAAGCGGTTCGCAATACGGGGAGTGCCTCTTGAACGCCGTGCAAGCTCGGTAGCACCTGCTTTGTCACAGGCAATGCCGAGAATTACCGCCGAACGCATAATAATGTCGGAAAGCTGTTCAACACTGTAAAGCTCCAGCCGCATTATAACGCCGAAACGGTCACGGAGCGGCGAGGTGAGCTGACCTGCTCGTGTTGTTGCGCCAATGAGTGTAAATTTCGGCAGGTCTATACGCAGCGAACGTGCCGAAGGACCTTTTCCTATAATAATATCAAGTGCATAATCCTCCAGTGCAGGATAAAGAACTTCCTCTATCGAGCGTGAAAGACGGTGTATCTCATCGATGAAAAGTACATCGTTTTCCTGCAAATTTGTGAGCAGTGCCGCAAGATCCCCCGGCTTTTCAATGGCAGGACCCGAGGTGACACGGATATTTACGCCCATTTCGTGCGCAATGATAGCCGAAAGGGTAGTCTTGCCAAGTCCCGGAGGACCGTATAAAAGAACATGATCGAGCGGTTCGCTTCGCTTTTTTGCGGCTTCTATAAAAATCGAAAGATTTTCCTTTATCTTATCCTGTCCGATGTATTCCGAAAGGGTCTTCGGACGAAGCGTGACTTCAAAATCGTCTGTTTCATTTTCTGTTTTTTTAGGAGAAACCATGCGTTCCTCAAAATTCATCTCGCTTGATTCAAGCACGATCCTACCTCCTTAAATAAGCTTTTTCTGTTTGTATTCCTTGGTCTGCTTTGTAGCGGCGATAATGAGCGGAACGGTCATTTCCTGCTCGGTAAGACCGCCGTGGTTCGCCTTGTTCATAATTTTAGGCTTTGCATTCATCGTCCGATAGCGAAGTCCGATGTCCGATATCGCACAGGCAAAGTAATCACCAATAAAGTCGAACGTTTTCTTGTGAGTTTTTCCACCGCCGAGAAGCTTCTTGTCGAAAACTTCACGCCTGCTCAGAAGCAGAAAATCCTGCCCGAGAAGATTGGTGAAGGCACGTTCAAAATCAGTCCGTCTGTCCGATTTTACGAAGAAAGACATCGCTCTGCTTTCGATAAAAGGCGGAAGCACAAGACATTCGTTTATCTCGGGTATTCGGTCTATAAGTATCTCGTCGGAAATATCTATCATTCCGTGGTCGGCGGTCACAATGAACAGCGTGTCTGTCACGGACTTATATAAAGCTTCAAGATTTCGGTTTATGTCAGCAAGCTTTTCCTTTGTTTCATCGGAGTAACAGCCCGTGCGGTGAGCCGTATCATCGGGTGAACACCATTGAACGTATGTGAAAGTGTTCTGATTCGTGGCGCATATCTTTCCGATAAGCTCGCATACCGTATCGAATTTTTCGGCGGTCTTGTGAATGTTTCCGTTTTCTGCAATTCTGACCTTGGACTGCGATATCGTGAAAGGCTGAACTTCGCCGATTATCGAGCTTGCAATAGACTGATATATTGTTTCGTAAGGCATAATGAATTCCGCAGCACTTGAAATTGCCGCAGGCTGCTTTGTGTATGTGTCAAGGTTCGTGAATACATCTATCGTTCGACAGAATTCTTTGAAGAAAAGCGACCAGCCGAGCCAAGCGTGTTCATTCGGGGAAACGCCGGTGTAAAAGCTCGTCATTGCCGAAGCGGTGGTGGACGGAAAAACAGATGAAAGCTTTGAAACACAGCTGCTCCTCAAAAACGAATTTGACGGCAGATCGTGTTCAAGCATATCATGACCCATTCCGTCAAGAACGATAAGGACAACATTCTTGTAAAAATTCGACAAATGTTTATCGAGCACAGGAACGGTGGGGTACTCATACGGTGCTCTGTAATAATTCATTATCGAGGAGATAACGCTTATTATTGATCTGCTGTAATCGGGATAACAAAGCATAGCAAAACAGTTCCTTTACGAAGTTACATTGATGCTGCGATCTTTTTCAGCGCATTCTTTATGAGATCTTCAACGGACATTGACGGGTCGAGCTTTGCAATGACCGAAGCGGCTTCTGCCTGAGAATATCCAAGCACAACGAGCGCAGAAATAGCCTCGCCCTGATTTCCGCCCGAGGAAACAGCCGTGCTGATCTCGGAAATTCCCGTAACGCCCGATGTGAGTTGTTCGTTCGTGATCTTGTCCTTGAGTTCAAGCACAACCCTCTGCGCAAGCTTCGGACCAACACCCTTTGTCTTGGTGAAAGCCTTGTAATCGCCTGTTGCAACGTTGAGAGCGAAGTTTTCCGGGGTCGTATCGGAAAGTATCGCAAGTGCAGCCTTGGGACCAACACCCGAAACGGAAAGAAGCATCCTGAAGCAGTTGAGTTCCTGCTGTGAAACAAAGCCGAAAAGTTCAACTGCGTCCTCGCGGACGTGCATATATGTATAAAGAAAACATTCCGAACCGTTTTCTCCGAGCTTTGAAAGCGTGGAGAGCGTAGTCCTGCAAGCATAGCCAACGCCGCCGCATTCCACAACGGCAAGCGACTGTTCCTTATGGATAAGCTTTCCTCTTACGCTGTATATCATAATGGATCCTCCTTAATACTTTGGAATTTTCACACCGCCGCTTGCATGACCGTGGCATATCGCAATGGCGAGCGCATCGGCGGTATCGTCGGGCTTCGGAACGGTCGCAAGACCGAGTATTCGCCGTGTCATCTCCATGACCTGCGGCTTTTCGGCACGTCCGTAGCCAACTACCGACTGTTTTACCTGCAAAGGCGTGTATTCATATATCGGTATCCCCATATTTGTTGCCGCAAGCAGCGTAACACCCCTTGCCTGAGCAACATCAATGCCCGTTTTCTGGTTAGTGTTGAAAAAAAGTTTTTCTATCGCCATTACTTCGGGCCTGAACGTGGAAAGAACCGTGTTCATATCATCATAAATCGTCTTTAACCGCATATTGAAGTCGGTCTTTGCCTCGGTAGTTATTGCACCAAAGTGAACGGGCGTGAATTTGTACCCGTCATATTCAAGCACACCGAAGCCGACTATCGCATATCCCGGGTCGATACCAAGTATTCTCATAAAAATATGTTCCTTTCGGCGCTGCATAAAACACAGAAAAACGTGTTCCTGCAACATAACAATTTATTATACCATATTCAAAGAAATTCTGCAACTGTTTTTGCAATTTTTTCTGCTTTTTGAGCGAATATCGGGAAAATTTTTTACTGCCTGCAAAAATGAAAATTTTGCTTGAATTTATATGAAATTTGTAGTATAATAAATACATTATATCATTTTTTTACAGAGGTATGCTATGGATCTTTCAACTTTAAGAAACCGGATCGACGAGATAGACAGCGAAATTTTGAAGCTTTTTATTGAAAGAATGGACGTTTGCCGTCAGGTCGGCGAGTATAAGAAAACGCACGATCTCCCCGTTATGCAGGGCGGCAGGGAACAGCAGATAATCGACAATATAAGAGCCAATTCCCCCGATGATCTCAAAGACGGCGCAGCTGTTTTGTTCCAGAATATTATGGATATCAGCAAGAGCATACAGAATATCGGAATGGCAGCTGATAAAAAGAGAGAATACATCTCTTTCGCTGCCGAAAAAGCAGGGAAGATAGCTTGTCAGGGAACGGACGGAGCATATTCGGCTATTGCGTGCAAAAAGCTTTTCGGTGATAAGCCGTCAGTATTTTACCACAGCTTTGAGGACGTTTTTGATGCGGTTGAAAGCGGCGAGTGTGAATACGGACTTCTTCCACTTGAAAATTCTACCATTGGTTCAATAACGGAAACCTACGAACTCATGGGCAAAAGACAGTTTTTCATAAATTCGCTCGTCAGAGTTGAAATAACCCATTGTCTTGCCGCAAAAAAAGGAACAAAGCTTTCCGATGTTAGGAAGGTCTATTCAAAGAACGAAGCGCTTTCGCAGTGCTCAAAATTCCTGAAAGACAGCGGTTTTGAAACCTGCGATTTTGCGAATACGGCACTCTCGGCAGAGTTCGTGTCGAACAGCAGTGAATCTATCGCTTGTATCTGCTCGGAAAGCTGTGCAGAACTTCTCGGGCTTGAAATTTTGAGCAGAAATATTGCAGATGCACAGCCGAACTATACACGCTTTATCTGTTTCTCAAAAAATCTCACCGTGAACAGCGATTCGGATATCGTATCTGTTCTTCTTACCATACCGCATACAAAGGGCGCACTCAACCGTCTTCTTACAAAATTCTCTGTAAATGGCATCAACCTTACAAAGATAGAGAGCAAAAGCATCGCAGGAAGTGACTTCGAGTTTATGTTCTTTCTTGATTTTGTCGGAAACTGCCTTGATGCAAAGGTAACGGCTTTGCTTGACGACTTGAAAAAAGAGATGAGTTCGTTCCGCCTGCTCGGAAACTTCAAGGAAATGCTTTGATAACATGTCAAGTGTATAGCCTTTACATATACCCGAAAGGAATGGTCATATAAAATGTCCGAAATAACTGTATCGGCAATAATCGCCTGTGCGGGGAGCTTTTCCCGAATGAACGGTGTGAATAAACAGCTTCTTGAACTTGACGGAATACCCGTTGCAGTACGTTCAATGCTCGCTTTTGAACAGCTTGACGAGGTAACGGAGATAATAGTTTCGGTTCGTGAATGTGATATTGACGAGTATAAAAAGCTGTGTGAAAAGTACGGCGTAACAAGGCTGAAAGCTGTCGTAAAAGGCGGCGAAACACGTCAGCAGTCTATTTTCAATGCATATAGAGAAGTATCAAAGGAAACAAGATATGTCGCAGTTCATGACGGGGCAAGACCGCTTGTTTCTCCGGAGAATATAAAGCAGTGCATAAGGGACGCTTCAATTTTCGGCGGAGCAGTCCTTGGTGTTCCCGTAAAGGACACGATAAAGAACGTTGACGGCGGTCTTATAACGGATACGCCCGACCGAAGAAAGCTTTACATCACGCAGACTCCGCAGATATTCCGCAAGGATATCTATGTAAAGGGAATAAACTTTGCAAACAGCCATGAGCTTGATTTCACCGATGACTGTCAGCTCGCCGAAGCAGTTGGAGCAAAGGTCGCAATGACGGAATCAAGCTACCGCAATATAAAGATAACAACGCCCGAAGATATCGCCGTTGCGGAGATACTTCTGAAAGGAAATTTGTAACTATGTTCAGAATAGGTCACGGCTATGACGTTCACCGCCTTACCGAGGGAAGAAAGCTCATACTCGGCGGTGTGGATATACCATACGAAAAAGGTCTGCTCGGACATTCCGATGCAGATGTGCTCGTTCACGCGATAATGGATTCTATTCTCGGTGCGCTTGCACTTGGTGATATAGGAAAGCTCTTTCCCGACAATGACAGTAAATATGAAGGCGCAGACAGTATAAAGCTGCTGGAGCAAGTAATAAGCATAGCCGAAGAAAAAGGCCTCACTGTCGGAAATATCGATTCAACAATACTGTGTCAAGCACCTAAGCTTGCAGGATATATCAATAATATGCGTGAGAATATCGCCAAAGCCTGCAATACCGATATCGGCAACATAAGCGTGAAAGCCACGACCGAGGAAAAGCTTGGCTTTACCGGCAGCGGAGAAGGGATCGCCGCTCACGCTGTCTGCATAATGGAAAAGATGAAGTAATAATAGTTTTTCTGCTCTCATATATTGTAAAAAACAAGCTATGGGAGGAAAAACTATGGTTTCTGCAAAGCATAAAAGGAAGTTTACCGCTGCTGTCGCTCTCGCAGCGGTATGTATTTTTACAGGAACGATACTATATGCAAAGTCAAGACTGGAAAATGCTATCCTGACATCTACAGAGCTTTCTGATCAGAAAATTATCGTTCTTGATGCGGGACACGGTGGAATGGACGGCGGCTGTTCAAGTGCTAACGGCAAAACCGAAAAGGGGATAAACCTCAATATCCTGCTCTCCGTCCGAGATATGGCAAGGTTGTTCGGCTATAACGTCGAAGCCACACGCATAAAGGATATCTCTATACACGATAAGGGCGTTGAGGGTCTGCGCAATCAGAAGATATCCGATATGGAAAACCGCCTTGCGCTCTTTAATAAATATCCCGACTGCGTTTGCGTTTCTATCCATCAGAACACCTTTACCGACCCGAAATACAGCGGCGCGCAGATGTTCTATTCGGATAAAAACGAGGAAAGCGAGCGTCTTGCAGGTATTATGAAAAACAGGTTCGTGACAAATCTTCAGCCCGATAACGAGCGTGAAACAAAGCTTTGCAAGGACGAATTGTATCTTTGCTATTACTGTAATAACCCAGCCGTAATGGTCGAGTGCGGATTTCTCTCCAACCCTGATGAAGCTGCAAAGCTTACGAATAAGGACTATCAGCAGCAGGTCGCTTTCACAGTCTTTTCGGGAATAAATGAATTCATTGCAACGGAATAAGGTCTGAACCGAGCAGGTCATGTGCTTATTTCGGAAAGGAAAATAAAATGGCAGGAAAGTCCAAAATAGTATATGTTTGCTCGGAGTGCGGCTTTGAATGTTCAAAGTGGAACGGTAAATGCCCCTCCTGCGGCGAATGGAATACCCTTGAAGAGCAGGAAATTCAGTCTGCACCGAGAGGCTCTTCATTTAAAAGTGCGTCAGGGTCGGTGAGCCGTGACCTCTCTTCGCAGATAAAAGACCTCACGCAGATAGGAACGGACGATGAGATTCGCTATTCAACGGGAATAAGCGAGCTTGACCGTGTTCTCGGCGGAGGTCTTGTAAAGGGTTCGCTCGTGCTTCTCGGCGGCGAGCCGGGCATAGGAAAATCAACACTCCTTTTACAGATATGCAAATACCTCGGCGAGGAACATTCGATACTGTATATTTCGGGAGAAGAAAGTGTCCGTCAGATAAAGCTTCGTGCCGCAAGACTGGGCGTTGATACCCCGAATCTGTACATTTTATCAACAAATGACGCAGGTGCAGCCTCCGATACGATAATATCGAGCAAACCCGATATTGCGATAATCGACTCTATTCAAACGATGACTTTGAGCGATATAAACAGCACATCGGGCAGCATTTCGCAGGTCAGAGAGTGTACGAACTTGTTTATGCGAACGGCAAAATCTGAAGAAATACCTATCTTTATTGTCAGCCATGTAAATAAGGACGGTGCTATCGCAGGTCCAAAGGTAATGGAGCATATCGTTGACGCAGTCCTATATTTTGAGGGTGAAAGACACCTCAGCTACCGACTTCTCCGTGCAGTAAAAAACCGTTACGGCTCAACCAACGAAATAGGCGTTTTTGAAATGGGCAATTCGGGTCTTGAAGAGGTCGAAAATCCGTCTGCAATGCTGCTTTCGGGCAGACCTGAGGGAGTTTCGGGCTGCTGCGTTGCCTGCATAATGGAGGGCAGCCGACCGATACTTGCCGAAGTTCAGGCTCTTGTCACAAAAAGCGGTTTTTCAGCTCCGAGAAGAACTGTCACGGGATTTGACTATAACCGTCTTGCAATGATAATCGCAGTCCTTGAAAAACGTGCGGGAATGTTCTTCGGAACGCTCGATGTTTTTCTGAATGTTGTCGGCGGCTTCCGACTTGATGAAACGGCAGGCGACTTGTCGGTCGCACTTGCACTGTACAGCGGCTTCTATGATACCGTTCTCGACAAGAAAATGATAGCTTTCGGCGAGATTGGACTTGGCGGCGAGATACGAAGCGTTGCGAATATCCCACAGCGTATCCGTGAAGCGGAACGTCTTGGCTTTGAACATTGCATTATCCCGAAGCAGTCAATGAAGCTCATCGACAGAAACAATACTAAAATAAGAGTAACGGGAGTATCTTCCGTAAAACAAGCATTTTTCGTTATCAGAAACAGCAATGATAACAAGTCTGAATAATCAATCCAATATATAAGAACCCGTCTTCACAAGCATATGCGCACATCTTTTCGGCAAATTTTGCCGCAGACTGCGTTAAAAATCCTTGCCTTGTCTGCAACAAAATTATGCTCGAAAATCCGCACACATTTCTTATGAAGACAGGTTCTAAAAAATACAGCTTACTTTTTGTTTTGGAAAGTAAGCTGTAATTTTTTATTTTGCTTTCTGAACAGACTCGCGCTGAATAAGTCTGTAGTTCAGTTTTATGTGTCTGCCCTTTTTCTGATTTTGCTTTATGTTCTTCACAAGCTCGTTTATGACCGTTTTGCCGATCTCAAATGCAGGCTGTTCAATTGTCGTGATACCCGGATTGTAAAGCTCGCACATCTGAATGTTGTCAAAACCGCAAACGGAAATGTCTTCGCCGATCTTGTAGCCGCTTGAGATCGCTTTTTTCATCGTGCCTGCCGCAAGAAGATCGGATATGCAGAATATCGCCGTCGGAGGCTCGGGGAGAGCCATAAACTGCTCGAATGCCTTTCCGCCGTTGTAAGGGTCGTATGTTCCGCGATAGATATATTCTTCTTTAACGGGAATATCAAATTCGTTCAATGCCTTTATATAGCCGTGTTCTCTGTCCTTTGAAGAAAGAGCCATTCCCTCAGTCGAAACAATGGCGATCTTTCTGTGACCGAGCGAAATAAGGTTCTTTACGGCTGTATAAGCGCCGTTTTCATCGTCAACAGTAACTGTAAGAACATTTGCGCCCTCAACACGCTCACAGCAGATAGCGATATAATGTTTTTCATTAAGTTCATTGAGCTCTTCTGCGGAAAGCTGAGTTCCGAGCATTACAGCAGCGTCTACAGTTCTGTTGTAAAGCATACCGAGCATTCTTGTTTCTGTGGAATGTGAGCTGTTCGATGTGCAAAGGAGTATATCATAGCCGTTTTCGGAAGCGGCACTTTGCATACCTTTTATTATCTCGTTATAAAACGAATGTTCTGTAGAGGGGAGTATCGCAAGGATAACGTTTGTTTCGCATTTGCGGAGGTTTCTTCCGAGAAAATTAGGGTTGTAGCCAAGCTCTTTTATGGCGTTGTTTACCTGCTCTGCGGCAGCTTCGGAAACGGTAGCGCTTTTGTTGAGTACTCTTGAAACGGTCGCAACGGAAACGCCCGCAGCTTTGGCAACGTCTTTTATAGTTACGTTCAAATCTATTCCTCCAGTAAGTCAAAGTATTTTTTCGTCATCGTTAAGGCTGCGTTCTCTTTCAGCTTTTCTGGCATTTCTTTTCTCCAAACGTTTCTGGATGGCTTCTTCACTGAAAAAGTTAAAAATTATCAGCAGGATAAGAAGCACGGTAACAGCGATAGTCGGAAAATGTTTGGCTGAAAGAGCCTCTGTATATTCCTTTGGTATCTTTGTATTTGGTATTGCTTCAATAACGGCAAGCGTGTAAATATAGCAAGCAGAACCTAATATGGTCAATATGAGCGGAACAAGTGATTTTTTGAATTTTATAAAAACAAGTGCGGCAACAAGAAGAACCGTGCTGGCGAAAAGTGCAATACCGCATTTGTCATAGCCGTTCATAATGAAAGCAGCACCGCCAAGGGTGTTGAGCACAAGACAGCATACCACTTCCGCAATTACCGCTAAAATAAATGTGATCTTGGAAATTTTTTTCGTAAAAACTCCTCCGTGTCAAATTTGTAATAACGTTTTCATTATAGCATATTTTTAAAGAACATTCAAGGGTAATTTTATAAAATTCTTTATTTTTACATTATTTTTGTGGGCTTGGCTTTAAAATAACATATAATTAGAATTTATAAAAAGCTTCAAAATGTGAATAGTAATAACAGCTCGGCGAGAGTCGAAAACGGAATTTAAGGAATGAAGCGATCTGTTATGCGGCAAACAAAGCGGAACAGATCATCATTTTAAAAGAAAAGGAAGGAAAATAAAAATGCAGAAATTGATAAAAAGCGTTGTGTTTTGCATATTTGCTGTTATATTATCTTTAGCGGCTTTTATTATATACCTCAAAGGAACTCTGCCCAACGATTACTATATCACAAAAGGCGGAAAAATGAACATCTCAAAAATGCTCGATGCCGTACCGTGCTCCAATACAGATGTTGACCTAACTGAGATCGACAATGAATGTGCAGAGCAGGCAGAGCTGAAACTTCTTGGACTTATCCCGATAAAGGTAGTCAACATTTTTTCTGTTGAAACGCCGGTTCTTGTTCCATGCGGCGAGCCGTTTGGGATAAAACTTCTCACCGATGGTGTGATAGTCGTTGAAGTGAGCGGTTTTGAAACGGATAACGGTTTTATTTCACCCGGAGAAAACTGTGGACTTAAATCGGGAGATATAATCAAAAGCATTGACGGGATAGAAGTCTCATCAAATGAAGATATTGAGGATATTATTTCATCAAGCGGAGGAAAAACACTTAAAGTAAGCGCGGTACGGAATGAAAGAGAATTTACAGCGTGGCTTTGTCCGCAGATATCAAGCACAGACGATAGCTACCGAGCGGGTATATGGGTGCGTGACAGCTCGGCAGGCATAGGAACAATGACTTTTTATGATCCCGAAACAAAACAGTTCGGCGGACTTGGACACCCTGTCTGCGATATAGACACCGGTAATCTTATGCCACTTGATTCGGGCGAGGTGGTTAAGGTTTCTATAAGCGGAGTGAAAAAAGGCAAATCTGGTTTTCCGGGGGAGCTTGTGGGAGGCTTTGTTTCATCTTTTTCTATGGGGACGCTTACCGATAATACAACAGTGGGACTATTCGGGACGCTTGATGATTTCTCAGGTGGAAATGAGGCGATACCGCTCGGTTTGAACAGCGAGATAAAAACAGGAAAAGCGTATATCTACACAACTATAAGCGGAACGCATCCTCAAAAATATGAGATAGCCATTGAAAAGATAGATCATTCGGGCAGCGAAGATTCCCGTGATATGGTAATAAGAGTGACAGATGAATGTCTGCTTCGTGAAGCGGGCGGTATCGTGCAGGGAATGAGCGGAAGTCCTATTATCCAAGACGGAAAAATAGTGGGTGCAGTTACACACGTTTTTATAAATAATCCGACAAAGGGTTATGCTGTATTTGCCGATACGATGTATGAACAGATGAAGCAGGTAAGCTGACAGAAAAGGCGCAGGGAGAACCTTGCGCCTTTGGGTATTATTTTGTATATTCGACAATATTATCAAGCGATTTTCCACTGAAAAATTGGTCGAGGTTATAGACCGTTACCTCCGCTATCTTCTGCAAAGCTTCTTTGGTGAGAAAAGCCTGGTGAGAGGTAATGATAACGTTGGGCATTGAAACGAGTACGGAAAGTTCATCGTCGTCAATTACTTCGCCCGACCGATCCTCAAAGAAAAATGATGTTTCTTCTTCGTAAACATCAAGACAAGCGCCGCCTAATTTTCCGGATTTTAGTGCGGAGATAAGTGCACCGCTGTCTATAAGCTTTCCTCTGGAAGTATTAACTATAAATGCGCCGTCTTTCATCTTTTTGATGTTTTTTTCGTTGATGATGAACTTCGTTTCGGGAGTGAGCGGACAATGGAGAGATATTATACTGCTTTGTCCGAGCAGGTCATCAAGGGAAACGTAATTAATATCGGAATTATTTTTGGGGTATGGGTCGTATGCAACGACATTCATTCCGAAGCCTTTGCATATATTCATAAAGATGCAGCCGATCTGTCCCGTTCCGATTATGCCGGCGGTTTTTCCATGCAGATCAAAACCCGTCAGTCCGTTAAGACTGAAATTGAATTCTCTTGTTCGGTTATAAGCCTTGTGTATCTTTCGGTTAAGCGTAAGGAGCATTGCCATTGCGTGTTCGGCAACGGCATAAGGCGAGTAGTTCGGAACACGGACAACGCTTATCCTGTTTTTAGCATATTTCAGGTCAACGTTATTAAAGCCTGCACAGCGCAATGCCACAAGTTCAACGCCGGCATTGCAAAGTACATCGATAGTGTTTTTGTTGATCGTGTCATTTACAAATGCGATCACTGCTTTGCAGCCTTTGGCAAGCTCGGCACTGTCGGGAGTGAGCTTGCTTTCAAAGAATTTGAATTTATAGTTTGTACCATATTTCAGAAACCATTCTTTATCATAAGGTTTCGTATCAAAAAAAGCTATTTGTTCCATAAAATGATCCTTTCATATCAA